>ENA-OREN01003125-OREN01003125.1-marine-metagenome-genome-assembly--contig:-NODE-3125-length-15739-cov-8.081535_pt1 | contig 15739 bp, 37 predicted proteins | sample MGYA00248624_ERZ508555 | MGnify/ENA primary metagenome ERZ508555 (study PRJEB26222, sample SAMN06267773) | marine metagenome | isolation source: Saanich Inlet, British Columbia, Canada | place...
AACAAACAAATATCCATCATCACCATCATGTGATTCCACCACGAGAATACCATCCTGTCTAGTAAACGTTGAGTGCTTTGCTGTCCACGACACTTCAAACTCTTCTTCAAAAGCGTCGAGGCCCTTCTCCTCTATGTATCTGTCTACGTCTGGTGGACGCGTTTCGTTTTCGTAGCCAGCGGCATAGAAAGCGTTTGTAGTGACCCACGTCGCCGGCGACTCAGGAGTTAGCCCGTATTGCTCTAACCATCCTGCGAGTTTTTCTTCTGTCGTGTTTCCTCTGTCGAGTTCTTCTTCCATTAGTTGAGCAATGGGAAGCATCTTTCCACCGAACGAGGACCACAAAGGAATGTTACCTTCCAAGTTGGCGATGCGATTATGCTCGTGCTCTGCATAATTATCTGTGTATTTCATAGCATCTCCACGAAACAAACGTGCTGCATTTCACAATCAGGGTCAAGGTCCATAAGGTCATAACTATGCACGCACTCTTTGCGTATTTGACTATCGCGCTGAACTCTTGGGTTGCAAGCGATGAACACATCTGCCACATCTTCTGTCTCGCGCCCACCACAAAACACAACCGAGTGAGAATACATATCGTCGTGGACCTCACACTCACGGCCAAAGTCTTTCTCTGGTAGTTCACCACAACCAACAACCGCTAGGGCTAATACAATATACTTCATTTTATGTTCTCCGCCGACTTTAGATAGTCGCCATATATTTCTTCACGATGCAAAGTTTCTGAGCCTTTACGCATCATCATCACATGCCACACGTTTGGTTCGTCTTTATCCTCACGGAGAATATAGCCGAACTGTCCCGCATAGGATGCTTTATCATCATTTAGCCAAGTGTCCTTGACGTTCCATGTTACAACCTGTCCTGGTTTGAACAATTTTTTGCCCTTCCTTCATTATTACCCTTACAGTATAACAGAATTTTAGGCTCCCGTCAAGAAAAAAAGTACCGCGAAATGAAAAAAAATCGGCAGTTTTGCGACTTGCCGAGGTCTGAGGATTAGGCTCTACTCAATGAGGCTACGTGTAACGGGACGACCTTTCTCGTCATACTCCTCAACAGAAGTTCCGAGGTCATCAACAACAAACGATGCGCTGAAGGCATCACCAGTGAATGGTAAGCGCGCGCGCGTGTCCAGGTGCACCCAGTAAGGCACACCCGTAGCATCATCGATGAGTTTAACATAGTCAAGCGATCTGAGTCTTCGCTTTACATCGAGAATCTTATTTTGTCCTCGCATCCTTTCTTCTTCACTAGGGCCCATGGCGCGCAATGCGATGACCGACTCAACGATTGCATTTTTAACTTTTTCGTGCATCTCGATAAGCGGCTCCACTTGTTGAGTGTTACCAACCCAAGTCCAAATCGACACAACCTCTTCATGGTCACCCCTGATACTTGCTGCGATTATCTCGTCTGCAATCACAGGTGCTGATGCGAGAAAGTCTAACTCTCCTCCCATGTCGCGAATCTCTGGTGCAGTCAACCTAACCGTGAAGGCCTCGTGAACAACAGTTGGAATCTCAAGGTCATACCAAGTCGTCATAGACTCAGGGTGAGGTTTGATTTCCCGACTAACCCTAGCCGATACGGTTTCATCCGAGTACGGTTTGAGTGCACCTTTCAGGCGTGGTACTGTATTGTTACAATCAAATTTAAAAACATAACCAACTTCAACTTTACTATTCGACATTTCTGTCTCCTTTTTGTTAGGTGCTAAATTGCACAATACTAATTTTGCTAACTAAAAGGCTGAATGTTCGTTTTGGTTACTTCCTTATTTACTCCTCATTGTTTATATTACAATAATAACACTTGTTTCTCTATTTGTCAACACTTTTATCTAGTTTTATTCCACTCGTGAGAGTTAGGAGAAAACCTGGTCATGCTGTAGCACATGATGTGTCGGGCACCGTCCGCATACTTTATCCCGTGTAGAGTGTCGCTGACTCCGAGACCCCACTTTTTCAGCACCGATAACTGTCGTAGTGATAGTCTTGCCGGCCCCTTGTTATCAAGAGCGATAGTGAGAACATACTGTCCGTGAGGTGACGGCTTGAATGGTGCTTCATCTTTCAAACTCCACCGTATAGACTCTTGCAGTATCTCGTCGTCGGTCTTAGATGAAGCACCTAAACCTCGAAGTGAAAACTCATACGATATATAAGTCATGTCCCGAATGTCTATTTGGCATCGAAGTATGCCGGCATTAAGCAGTTCTTTCTGAAGTCTGCTCAACTTGTCCGCAAAACCTCGCTGGTGTGCTGGAGAGACCCTGTATGCAGAAATAACTTCGTGCGTGACTGTGATGTCGTCGTCCAACAGTTTTTTGCTCACTGCAACGCACAAGTCGTCATAAAGATAACTGTATCTTTCGTCAATTACTGGCTTGCCTGAACCCTTTGAAGGCCTCACTCTGTCTGTCCTTATCTCAATGCCCAGACATATTGCTCGAATCGCGTCGTTATTTGAGATGTCGCGGTCGGTCGAACGCTCTCCAAAGTGTCGTGAAAATTCGACACTGACCATCCTACCTTCACCGTCGCGGTTGTCTATGATTTTGCTGCCTATGCGGGCTACGTTATCACAGTATTGTGCTTTAGTTCTCCGACCTTCGATGTTTTGACTACCTCTCCAGGTTGCAGCGGTCTTCAGTGTGTTCTCAGTGCTCAACATTGGTTGCTCCTCAATTGTCTATGTATACATTATAGAACATAAACACCTGAAAGTCAAGAACTATTTCACACTTTATTTACACAACAATCGTCTGGTGTCCTTGGATATATCGCAATAAACCAACGTGCTGTGATGTAGTCATGGTCTGGAATCCATAACTACCCTTGGCCGTGTAGTCTTTCACAATCTTCTTATTGCTCTCACCTGTATCACCAATCTGAAGCGAGTAAGAATAAATCGATTTGCCGTCTGTATGGAATGACCCGTTGTGGTTTCTTGCTGGTTTGCCCAAGGCCCACGCTTCTGCTACTAATGAATTTGATACTGGTTTCATTTCTCTTCTTCCTCTTCTTCGATTTCTTCAATATTATCGTAATCTATCTCACCTGGATCAGAGCAATTGTCCCACTCTGACCATTGGTGGTATTCTGCTGTGACTGCTAAATCACATGCATCATCTTGTGTTTCGGCTTCAACCTCAATGTATTGTACTTGCTCTGCATATCTCCTTACCCTAAACTTAGGCATCTTTCTTGCGTCCCCTCGTGATTTTAATATTTACCATCTCTTCTACGAGCCGGCATCGTGTGTCGGTGTCGAATGACCGAAGTATTTCTTTTCTTTGTGTGTCCCCGAGGTCAACCAGTTTGGTTGCAACGATTTGTAGGCTACCTACTTGGGCGAAACTGTCATCTTGCATTGTTATCTCCTGCAATGTGAAAGGTCATAGGGTGATGCGGTGTAGTCGCTGTCTGCTTGCTCTGAGTCGAAGTCGTCAATAGCGCACTCACGAAGGAGGTCTGTTGATTCGTCGTCAAAGCATGCCGAGCCCCTCATTTCAAGGTATTCGACTAATTGGTGGCGTGGTGCCGATTCAAGATAATCTCGTGAGACTTCGATGAAGTCGCCAGTGTGTGTTTCTAAGTGCATTGAGCACTCCTTCCAGTTAATGTTGCGCCCCTTTCTCGGGCGTGCTGCTCTCTATGACAATTAGAACATAGAAGAACACATTTGTCAAGCTCTTTTGTTATCTTTTCATCAAACTTTGTGAGCCTGGCTTTTGCAATAGTGAAGTCTTTCTGTGTGGGGTCTAGGTGGTGGAACTCAAGACTGCCAATATATCTATTGTATCCGCAGTGCTGACAATCTCCACCCTTATATTCCACACACTTCCTTTTAAACAACTGCTGTCTCTCGACAGTCTGGCTGTTGGTGCAAGGTTTGCAATAAGGAGAAAGGTCTGTGCCAGCCCTTCTTCTGTAGAAGTCTGCTGACCCCTTCTCCTCATTGCACCTCTTGCAAAGTTTTGTCTCGTGAATAGCCATTATCTTACTCCTACTAATAAATAGTTGGATAAAGTAAAAAAACTATCCAAAAAACAAGTTGGCACCTCCGACTCGATTCGAACGAGTAGTCTAATGATTAGAAATCATTTGCATTATCCAATTATGCTACGGAGGCTCATTCCTTATTCTCTATACTTACAGTATATCAAATTTTCAGCCATTTGTCAACAACTATTTTACTAAACTTAGGTGGAAATAATTGCGAGAGTGATGAAGCCAAGGTAGGCTCCGAGCACTAGAGATGCCTGCATTGCAGTACTAAAAGTCATTTGATTTGTTCCTTTCTTTGTTATGTGAGTATTATATATCACTTCGCTCGTAAAGTCAACACTTTTTTTACTGAAAATGCACTTTTTATACGTGTGGTGCTCCATATGGATGGTCTGAAACATTTACCACCCTGGAGAATTTGATCGACTTGCCATGCCTCTTGGTTAGGTCCGCAATCTTCTTGTCGCAAATCTTACGGATTGCTATAATCTCTTGGCTCTGGTCCTTACCAATGCGATAGCGGCACCTAACCAAATCGTTTTCTGGCTTTTTTGCTTTCATCCTGACACCAAGTCGAAGTCTCGTGTCGGATAGTAGTTGTTGTGCGACTTGTATTCGATAGCATCCTTGCCTACGAACTGCATGACGGCCTGGTCACCCGATGGCGCCTTGGTTATGAGTGCTGTCTTGCCTGCATAACCCCAACGCTTGGCTCGCTTGTTATCTTTAGCGCGCACTAGCTGGCCAGCGGTGAACTTGTTTGGCGGTGGACACAAACGGTCGATGGCTTGCGAGCCGTTATCCCAAAAGGTTCCAGGATAGTAGTCAGTGTAAGGGTCTGACTCTTGGTCTACACCTTGAGTATGAAAGCCACTGGCTTGCATTACACTTTCGTTATCCCATTTTGGAGCAACGCGCCAGGTCAATAGTGTGTCCTCGTGAGTAGCTGACCATCGATAGTTGTCCTCTGATACCTCGATACCAGGGATGCGCTTCTTCAATTTCTTTACAAATGATTCGTTCTTCATTATTTTATCCTGTATGTTTTTGTGTAGTCAATGTAAGAGTCCAATGCGCTGTGCAAAGTGCTCTTTAGTTCTCCAACGTCGTCTTCAAGTTCCAAGACGGCGTGAAGAGCTTGGTGCTTGTTTAGCCCCTGGACAATGAACTCCTTCATTATAGCATTACCGATTGCAGATTGCAAGAGTTTTGTTGAACTATTCATTCCCATGCTCCATTGAGGTCGTTGCTTTCCAACTTCCTATTATAGTTTGCCATCGTTGTGTGGATGGCGTTGTTTATTTTTGTCTTCTCGTCGTGTTTCTCGCCATAGCATTCTACCCAATCTGAAACCTCACCGTCTTTATCTGCTTTGAACACCAGAACTTCAGGCTCGCTAGTGTTTGTGTAAGATGCCACAAGAAAATCGCCGGCGCTTGAGTATAACAATTTTCGACCAGTAGGAGTTTCACCCAACGCTTTTTCTAATACGTAATGTTTCATCTTCCTATTCCTTTTGCTGCTTCGATTGTTCCGACATACTGATACGCCCCCTTGTTATACGCTGGAGCCATACACTTTGCTTTGCGGGCAACTTCGGTTCGAGCGTTTGCTTCACCACAATCTAAACAAGTCTTGTATCCCAACTCTTTACGACGGGCGCTGTACTCGTCCCAACATTCAACACAAATTGCTATCACTGGTTACTCCTCAATTGTTATAATACTATTATAGCATTACTCCTTGTGTATGTCAACAGAATTCTTCCATGGGCCAGTGGAAACTTTTGTGCTCAAAATAGCGTCTCTCACTGACTCCAGGTTCTTCTGATAGTTCTCTTCCAGGTTCCATTTTGTGGTGCCTGAGACTTCATCGAACCTACCTTTGACCTTGCCTTCTGCGACTAGGGCAAACATGGTGCAAAGAGATGCTGCTTGCTTCGGGTCATCGAGGATGCCCGTGTTGTATGCTTCCACCAATGAGCGAAGGATGTTTACCCCTTGCGCGTGGATGCGTCGTCTTGCTTTTACTGGGTCTTCACCCACTTCGAATGGTCCTCGTTTATCCATTTACTAACTCCAAATCATAATTCCAAATGTTGTGGCCTGTTGTTCCGTCAAGCCACAAAACGTCAAACACTTTGTTTATTGTTGTTCCGCATAGCGGGTCAAAAACTTCTTTCATAACAACACCAATCTTCTCTGAGAAACAGTGCTGAACTAAACTACCTTGCTTCACTTATCACCTCCAATGTATCAATGTCTCGAACAACCTTGATTGCTTCCCTTGTCAGAAGAACGTCTACAACAGGATGCACGTCGCCATACATCACACCAAGTTGATGGTTATCTCGTGGTGTTGACCTTCTGGTTTTGGATACAACCACACCAAGTCTACCGCCAGCCCAATCTTCTCTCACCAAATCACCGACCTTCACTGATGAGCGCCTTCACTGTTTTCGATGGCTCATGATGCCGAAGATTGCAGACCCACTCTTGCTGTTGACCGTTAATAATTACACGGACCATGAAACCAGAGGAGTTATCGTGCCGGTTGCGCTCATGCAGGCTCTCGAACCAGCCGTCACCGAACATATGTTTTCCGACACCAAGAACAAGACCAATGGAATCTTCTTTGTTTGTTATCAAATCACCGACTTTCATTTACTAACTCCAATGCTGTAAATGCTAATAGCATCTTTCCAATCTGCGTCATGACAGAAACAGTGGGTCCATAATGTCTACGGTCCCATGCGCTCTCTCGACCAGTGTATCCGATACCCAACACCACACCGATGTCGCCGCGGCTACTTCTTACTAAATCACCGACTTTCACTGAGAACTCCTATGTTGGGGTGGTCCATCTCTAACCATGAGTCTTCATCGCCTGAGTTCCACCTGATTCTAATCTGGCTGGGGAGTACACAATTGGAGAAAACCTCTATGACGAAGCCGTTGTCTATCTGCGTCTCTTCGTGCGAATCGTCATACCACTGAATCAAATCACCGACTTTCATTTACTAACTCCAAGCAATGGCCCCACTGATTACTAACAAGAGGCCGTTTTGGCAGCCAGGGGTTTGGTTGCCAAACGCACTTGTAAACGATACCCTCTGGGTATTGTGTTTGTTCCAAGACAATACCCAAACGATGCTTGCCCTTGTCTATTCTTTGCTTTACTAAATCACCTGGCTTCACTTATCAACTCCAAACATGCGTGGTCGTCCGGCAACGGACCTGTCGGTTCACCTGTAAACCACATGATGTGCAATACATTATCTCCACCAATGAGCGAACCTTCTTTCGCGGACAATACAATTCCCGTGTCCCCGTTGGTTCTCCACCTAACCAAATCACCCTGCTTCATTTAGAATCTCCAAATCTCTTGCGCTATACCACAAGTTTCTAGCAAGGCCTTGCGTTTGCCATTCCACTAGGTGGCGCACAAGTCCAGAAGTAGGAAACTTTTTGGTGGCTTTTACCACTCCAATGAACCGCCAGCCGCCCTTGTAAGAAACTAAATCACCGACATTCATTTATCAACTCCGATGAGCATTCTATCTGTCTTCCAAGTTCAATGGTTCTGCCTGCTTCTGTAAGAACTTTCCAGTCGTATTCAAGCTTATCTGCTCTTGGTAGCTTCTCCAATAACACAACAACACCAGTGCGAAGACCCCAATGGCGTGTCGTTCCACTTTGTAGTTTTATCAAATCACCGACTTTCACTGATTACCTCCAAGTGAATTGGGTTGATTGGCCTAACCCATTGTTGTTCCATCCAAAACACATTTTTGTATGGTTCGTCGCGGATGCCTTTGTCGTAGTAGTCCGAAACGATAAAGCCGATTGGTTCATTACCAACATCCATGCTCTGTCCGTAGTAGTTCCACCTTACTAAATCACCGGATTTCACTTAGCACCTCCAACTCGCAGTCGTCAAACCAAAGACGTGCTGCAATCTTTGGATTACCGTCGTTCCAGAGGACATAGTTTCGAGTGATGAACTGAAATTTATCTCGCTCTTGTATTATCCCGAACATGTCAGGGTCACGGATGTATCGAACTAAATCGCCTACTTGCATTGGGCACTCCTCAATTGTTATAATACTATTATAGGCTATTTAGGTGGGAAAGTCAAGAATAAAATGACTAGCCAGTGCCGGTTTTTTGGAGGGCTTCGCAGTTGGCTACAAGCTCGTCAAGCTCTTTTTTCAGGCTTTCTTCATCGACTAAATCCCATGCCTGTTCCCACATGGCGTCGTCGATATCTTCTTCTGAGGGCTCTTCTCCGTCGTTCTCCTCCATGAGTTGGTCCCTGGTATGGTCAAGAACATCTTCTCGGTCGTAAACATCTCTTTCTACTTCTTGGCCGTCGAAGTAAGATGCTGCACCAATAAAGTCCAGCCCTTCATCGTCAAAACTGGCGATGGCGCAAGCGGCGGGGTCGTACTGGTTTAGTTCCTCGATGATAGCTGCAAAGATTTCACTTGGTTCAGACCATGCTGACCTTCCGAAAACTCTATCATCATCGACTTCATCGACGGTGTTCCATTTGGGAATGTCCATTGCTTGCCAAACCTCGTCCTCGAAGATGCTTACAAACATGAGGTCGTCGTTGACGCGTTCCATCATCTTTGTGAAGTGTGCTCTAGCTGCGTCGTTAGCCTTATAAAGCTGAAAGTTCCATGTGCATTCGTTGGCCATTATCTTCCTCTTTTCATTATCTTCATGTTTTGTGTTGTGCGCTCGCTCAAGCGCTTTCTTGTTGGTATAATTTGTGTTGCGTCTGGGCTTAGTGCGCCCATTCTCGCAATCTCACTCTCAAGTTGCAGCATCTTTTGTGCGATTATGATTGTTAGTGCTAAGTTGGACAGTCCGACGGCAAACAGTGCGCTGGTTATTTCCACTATTATCTCCCCAGTCCTGCACGAGTTGGTCGTATCCAACCATCAGTGAATACAACTAGGTGCTGCATGTCATGAAGGCTGTTTAGGTTCCTGTTGAACTGCTGTGAACAATACTCATAACCAAGAGACTTGAGGTCTTGTTCAACTGCAATCTCCAGGTAAATCCTGGTGGCTTGGGCGCGTTCTGTATCAGGAAGGTTCTCCATTATGATGCGCTTCAATCTTTTATCATTCATAGGTTATTTTTCCTGTGCCAATCCACTAACATTGTTCCGAGAAATAGGCCGATGCCTACTGAGAATATTGTTGCAATAAAATCTAACATTTTCTTTCCTTTCTTATGCTTTTACAACCCATTTATCAACGGGTACCCACCACTTCTTTGAGGTCTTTTCACCCCTTGACCAAAGAACATACATATAAACATCTTTGGGTTTCTCACTATAAGGGCAAGCAATCTTCAACACGATGCCGCAATCGTCTTTCGACCATGAGTATCTCACCATGTCCCCGACTTCGAAGTTGTGCTTCTTCATTTACACTGGTTTTACTTCACCTGGACAGTGCTTACCTACGATTAGGTGTGTGAATCTCTCTGCTTTTTTCATGTTGAAGCCCCAGTTAGGCATTCCAGTGCCATAGACAGCGGTATTGGTCATATCGTTTTGGAATATTACCCTGAAAATCTCTGTTTTGCTTTCGTCTAGTTGCAGCTCTTTTGCGCTAACCACCGCTCCAATAACTTTCTCGCCCTTGTACTCTCCCTCAACTATTGTCCCCTCTTCGAAAATCATAGTTCGATACTCCTGTTGATGTATAAGTCAAATGAACTAGGGTCGCCTTGCAGCTCATTGTCGTCCATCTCTTCTCCAATCTTTATGAATCCATACTCCGCGTCTTTGCCTAGGTCGTCGAGGAAGCCCATGATGCCGTTGAGTGCATCGACACAGGCATGACCGTCATAATACTTTACACTTTCCCAAAAGTATCTACCTTCAGTGCCGGATTTCATAGCGTTAGATGGTGTTTCATCGTTCACACCTCGCCATAAATCATCGGCCATAAGAAACTCTTTGAATTCTTTGTTCATCTCTGCTGCTGCTATTACTATTTCGTGAACTTCTTCAGTGCACGCAAATGCTACTTGGCTTCTGTAACTCACAGAACCTCCTTCTCTCATTGTTATAATACTATTTTACGCTAAAAGTCCGTAAATGTCAAGAACTTTTTCTTTAGGAACTTCATCTAATTTTGTCCATCTTCTGGCTGGATACCAGTTGGTGTATCCTGAATTGTCGAGGACTAGAATGTCCTGAAGAGTGTCTGTTATTTCCAATACTATGCCCCATTGGAACAAGCCGCTCACTATCTCGGAGTTGGTGAGATAACAAGCAACTAGGTCTCCTTCTTTAAAAGTGTTCATACTATAACTATGTTAGAAAAATGGTCCCCGACAAGTTAATTCACTTCCTCGCTTCATCAACCAAGAACAGCCAGCCTATGTCTAAGATGTTTATCCATCCTGGAAATGTGCGGTTATAGGCAATCGCACTGGTTTCCTCTCAATTATGTCATTTGTGTCGGGGACACTCCCACCAACCTGGTAGATACAGGCCTTGACATGGGTGGGCTGCTGCTCTTGATGCAGGCATGGTGCCTATTCAATAGCAACGATTTTCTCGTTTGTCGAAAAGTAAGTAGAGCCAATGTATTCTGGCGTGGTCATCCACATGCGCTGGCACTTGCTAGCCTTTGGCTTTGGAGCACACAGGTCTGTGAGAATGATGTGGCCATCGAAGCCTTTACTGTTCACATAGTCAGTCGGTGCATTGAAACAAGTACCACCAGACAACACTCTCTCTGCTTCTTTTCTTTGTCCTTTCTTCCAGGTATAAACAAGGTTCTCGTCAACCTGGGTGTCGAAGGGAATAACAACGAACTCTGCAACAGCGGATAGCTTGGCTAGTTCCGCGAAAAACATTGACAACATTTCATCTGATACTGAACCAGATTGATCGATGGAGACTGCGACCTTAGCGACACGGTTTGCTTTACGTCCTGGGTGAACATAAGCATAGCGTCGGTTGATTCTCTTGATTGAAGACGAACGGTCTGCCCGTTGCGAAGTCTTTACGAAGTATCGCAAGACTTTCTTCCAATCAATCTTTGTCTCAAACGACTTGAGAATGTCTGAACGCACCTTGGAAGACACAGAGCCCCAGCCCTGAGACTTGCTTGCCTCACCTGCTGCTTTCTTTACAGCCTCCTTGAGCCGTTCCTTGGCCATCTCTTTTACTTCCTGACTACACTGGCCCCAACCTGAATGGTCGTCAAGTGAATCAGGAACACCATCACCAGAACCTGGATTGGAACCGCTCTCTCCTCCTTGACCGCCGTTGCCCTCTTGCTCTCCGTCTTCGCCCTTCTGTCCCTGGTCGAACTCAGGCATGTTGGCCATGTACCACTCTGCTGATTCACCCTTGGGTAAGTCTGCGAATGGTGTATCTGGCTCACCTGGAATCAGACCACCTTTTGGAAGGTTGTTGAGGTGCGAGTTGATAGCAAGGTCTGCGGCGACGTTCCATAGTTTCATGTTTACGTCGGCAGGCAGACGGTCAGTAACGTGCTGAAATATAACATGATAAAACTCATGCTTCAGCACGTCGGTTCTCTCCAGGTCTGTTAGGTCAGCAAAGAATGCTGGATTGTAAAGCATCTCAAACTGGGCAGTGTCGGGGTTGACCATGACTCCAGCGGTGGGAATAGCAGTAGATGCTCGCTTATCAATCCGGCGAGAGATAGACGCAAAGAACGGCTCGTCCATGAGCAGTCTTGCAGTGTGCATATTCAAATCAAATTCTTTGTTGTCAGACATAACAGTCTCCATCAATCGTTGTGTTACTATAATAACATTATTAGTTCAGTTTGTCAAGTTATTTATTCACCTGTTCCATTGATAATCCTTACAAAGTGCTTGCTCACAGATTCACCGTCGATGTCAGTCTTGTGTAACTTCACTGTGTTGTTGACTTCGCCCTTGCCCATTACAGTCCAGAGCTTCATGGCAACCTCAGAGGGAAGCATGACGAAGTATCGAGCCAAGTTGTCGATAAGCTCTTGGTCAAGTTCATCCTTGAATGTACCCTCGGCCTCGAACTTGTCGATGATAGCAGTATGGTCATTGATACCGAAGTCCGCAACCTTGGAGAAATCACCCTTGACGAGGATGTCTTCAGTTGTGACTTGTCGGTCATAGTTTTGCACATAGTCATTGAATGCAACCGCAGCTTCGAAGCCGACGAATGCAGATGTTAAAGTGTATAGTGCAGGACTAGCCTCCTCCAACAGACCAGCCTGAGTCAGGCACTGGTCAAGACGCTCCCACGAACGACGACTTGGGTAAACCTTGTTTGGTTCGTAGTCGTCCGTGTGTTCGAGGTGGGTTCTATTCTGGTTGATAAAGTTCCAGATTTCAGGTGAGATGCCTGCATCTGAAGCCCAAGACAGCCAGTCCTCCACTGTAGGGTCGATGTCAAATACGGTCCAGCGGTCTAATTCTGCTGGGTCCATCTCACCTACTTGGTATTGTGATCCGTGCTCACCACCGTTGACTGCTGCGAATACGAGCGTGTCTGGGTGGAGATTGTGACCGTTGAGCTTACGCGAATCAGTAAGCTCGAAGATACCCTGGCGGACCTCCAGAGTAGCTCGGTCAACTTCGTCAAGAAATAAAACAACAGGTCGGTCACAAGCAGCCTTGAACCAATCTGGTGGATTGAATGTAGTAGATTTGTCCTCAATGGTTGGAAGGCCAACTAAGTCGCCCTCTGTCATCTGGGAAGCACGTCGTTCGACGACCTCCAGGTTGTTTTTATCAGCGAACTGATATACAACAGTAGATTTACCAATACCATGTCGGCCTCTGAGTAAGACTGGCTTACGAACAGCGGTTACGTGGTTTACGATTTGGGAAAATGTAGCAAAGTCAACGGCCATGATGATCTCCTTGTGTTGTTGGCGTTATTTCTTTTCTCTATCTTTAACTAGTATCTCATAAAGGGTAGGTTTTGTCAATATAAAAATTAACTTTTTATCCACGTCTTCCGAGTTCTTTAAGGGCAACTTTTCTTACCTCTTCATACTCAGACGAACATGAAAGTTTCACAATAACTGGTGTCGGAGTGTTGGAGTTCTCAACAATCATACGAGCAACACTGTATTTGTAGTAGCCAGTCCCGAAGTCTGGCGTGGATTTGTCTGCTACAGTGTTGTCGTAAATGTCCTCCAGGATTGGGCCTGGTGTGTATTTGGGACCAATCAGTTCTCCGTAAAACATTCCCTGGCCGAAGCCACCTAGAAATGCTCGGGATACTCTCCAGAACGAGCCGCGCTTTGTTGCTTGCTTTGCGTAGCCATCATAAAGCTCGGTGTACTTTTCTGGTTGGTTGCGGTAGTGTCCTTGTGCTACCAGGTCGAACTTGTTCACATAACCCTTCTTGTCCCAAAGTATATCTCTAGCCTCGGTGCAAAGTCCAGAGTTGGTGACAAGATACATGTGCGCTCTAGTGTATCTGTTTCTGGCGATGGCCGCTTGTGTTTGGGTATCGATGAACCTATTCTTTGCTAAACCGATAAGTTCGGCGTTGGACATTTGGAATACGTTTTCGTCTAGTGCGGTCATTAGTCGCTCCTTCATTGTTATATATATATTATACTATATTTTGGTGGGAATGTCAAGAAGATTTTGACAATAATTTCAGCCATTTAGTGCGGACCCAGCGATAGTCGTTGTCGTTGTCCGAGTTGAGTAGTAGAACCTTGCAGTGGTATTCGTCTGGATGAAATACTCTGTCTGTGTTGTAGTTGGGATTGATGGTTTTCCTGTCGAGCACAAGAGCTTGGTATTTGTCATACTCAACGAGGTCGCCAATGTCTATCTTTTGTCTAAGCATAATTTATAATACCACAAAATTCTCTACTCTGTCAATAAATAATCTACCATCACTAAGTAGGACTAAGACATCATTACCTTCATGATAAAGTTTTGTGACGATACCAGTGAGACCACCAGGCCAACCATCTGGCCAAGGCATGTTCTCTTCTTGGAACCTCACAATATCGCCAATTTTCACTTTGCCTCACTTATCAACTCAAAGTATTCGGCACTGCAAAAGGATTTTGCAAGGAAAGGGTTTTCTGTGCAGTGAAGTCTTATCTCGGTTCTTTCTTCTCGGAAGTGTCCTCTGCCGATGGCCATCGAAGGGAAAGTCCTGGTTTCTAAAACCACAAAGAGTCTATTATTCTCAAAGCCTACTGATCTTACCAAATCTCCAACCTTCATTCTGAAACCTCAATCTTTCTGCGGCGTTTGATTCCTGAAGCGTAGCTGATTTCTACGTGTCCTGTCTTTATTGCTTTGTACATTTTCTCTTTACTGACTTTGTGGTCCTTTGTGATGTAATGATTACCCTCTTCTTTGCCGCGTTGTCGTGCGCAGACTGCATAGTAAATATATTTCGGGGTCGTCTTGTAAACCAAAGCGATAATGTTTGCTCCGTCGAGCTTGTTGTAAACCAAGTCACCTATTCTCAAATTATAAACTTCAGTCATTATCTTCAATCCTTATCAGCATTTCTATTGGAAATGTTTTTAGTTGTGTCGTGCCCGAAGGAGTTGTCTGGAGGATTTTGTACCAGTACTGGTCTGGTGGCGGTAATACTCTGGTTATGATGCCTCTGCTTCGTAAGCTCTTTGGCGTGCAGTCCTCATAACCTTGTCGGCAGACCCATACCAAGTCTCCCTCAGAAAGGTATTCACCCGTTGTAGTCGTCGTCATAAAAATCCCACATTCCAGTTTGCATATACTCATCATAACTCATATTCATGGGTTTGTCAAGCAGTTTTCCTAGTTTTGGCGGTGGTTTATTTTTGAGCTTGGGTGTCGACCTAGGTTTGCAAGCCTCGTCATGCTTCTGGGCAAGTCCATCTAGCTCCGCCGGTAAATAAACTGGGTCTCCGCCGAGATAGACACGCAGCTTTCTTCCGTCGGCCAAGTATATGGTCGGGTCGCAGGCCTTTATGATGTCGTGTTCGATTACTTCCTTGGCTGTAAGATTTTTCTTTATTGTTCTCAAAGTTCCGTTGACGACCTCAGACACTGGTACCTTGAACCGGCCCATTGGCGTTGCTTCCACAACCAGTCTCTCTCCTTTGTACAAAAAGGATATTGCTTTGATTACAATGTTCTCGCTCATTTCAGCTTTCTTCTCCGCAAAATCTTTAGGTCCGATTCGTGTGCATAAACCGGTTTCATCTCACCAGTAACTAGAATCTTGTAGACCCTAGCGCCCTTTGCAGGACGAGTAACTGGCTTTGCGTTGACCTCAAGTATCATGCAAGTCTTATCGATAAGGCCCCAGGTTGAGCGGGTGCCCTTGGACACTGCTCCCGTCTTGTGGTCTGTGTTCGCGATGTCGATTCGATTGTTCGCTCGTATCTGAACTATGTCTCCAACCTCAAACTTCGCAGGTGAGTCATAAGACGCTAAAATCTTCTTTGCGTATTTGTTGTTGCAGAGTTTATTGTACTCTCCAAGAGTCAAGATGTGGTTTTCTGGGTCGGCGAGGACTTTCGTTACGATATTGTGGTAATATACCTGATATTGGGAGTCATAATACTTTGCACATTTGACTGCAACATCTCGCTGTTTTGGTCCATAATTTCTACACCACGCGTTCTCTTCTCGAATCCTGTCCATATTATATTTATCAGTCAACTTGAAAAGATGCCTCTCTTG
>ENA-OREN01003126-OREN01003126.1-marine-metagenome-genome-assembly--contig:-NODE-3126-length-15736-cov-7.084488_pt1 | contig 15736 bp, 17 predicted proteins | sample MGYA00248624_ERZ508555 | MGnify/ENA primary metagenome ERZ508555 (study PRJEB26222, sample SAMN06267773) | marine metagenome | isolation source: Saanich Inlet, British Columbia, Canada | place...
TGAGATAATTGATCGATGAATTTTTACTCAAAATCACGCAGGAGTGGACGCTTGGAAAATGAGGTTTCGGATTCAGGTTAGTGTAATAGCTTGCTGGCTTTGAACAGCAGATCCATCGTCAACTCTGGTAGCAGTTCCAGATGCCCCCGATCATATAGACTACAGATCTCTGCGCCAAGATAGGAGAGCTCAGGATAACCATACGAGCTGGCACTCCCCTTGATAATATGGGCAATCTCATGCACCTCCGCCCAGTCCTCGTTGGAAAGTGCCGTGGAGAGCCCAAGCTTGAGCACCTGCATCCGCTCAATAAAGAGCTGCATCAGCTCATCATCCACCACACCTCCCTCCATTGCGGCAGCCGTCTCCATGACGGGAGCTGCTCCCCCCTCTTCTGCCTCCTCCACCACTTCAAGGTAGCGGCTCAACTCACGCCTCAGCTGATCCAGATCAATCGGTTTATTGAGAAAGCCATTGGCACCCGCCGCACGAAAGGCATCCCGATGCTTCTGCATCACATTGGCCGTCAGTGCCAGAACCGGGGTCTGATCACCGGCTCCACGCAGCACTCGAGTCGCCTCAACACCATCCATCACCGGCATCTGCATATCCATCAGGATCAGATCAAAGTGTTGCGTAGAAGCTCGCTCAACCGCCTCCTGCCCATGGTCTACAACCACCACAATGATCCCCATGGACTCCAGTATTTTTCGGATCAACTGCTGAATTTCTGGTGTATCCTCCGCAACCAGTACCACTCCACTATAGTGGCTGACCATAACCTGATGTCTGAAATCCTGCTCCTGACCACCCGTCAACCGTGGAAGCTGGCTAAGTTGGCAGGGAAGATTAAGCTGAAACGTGGAACCCGACCCGACCTGACTCTCCACCGCAATGGAACCACCCATCAATTCTGCCAGATTTCTGGAGATAAAGAGCCCCAGCCCACTGCCACCAAAACGGCGACTGATACTGTTATCCGCCTGCTCAAAACGGCTAAAGAGACGCTCCAATATATCAGGACTTATACCGATGCCAGAGTCACTCACACTGAAATAGAGCCTATCCGCGGAAATCCATACCCGGAATGAGATTTTCCCCTGCTCCGTAAATTTGATCGCATTACCGATGAGATTGACCAGGATCTGTTTCACCCGCTGATGGTCACCCAACAGCTGAAACTTGGGTACCTCACTTTGAACAACCTCAAACTCAAGCTCTTTGGCACTTATCCGGGTGGCAAACATCTGCCGCACCTCCTCAATCAAATGTGCCAGATCATACGGGGAGTCATCAATGGTGAATTGACCCGACTCGATCTTTGACATATCGAGCAGATCATTCACCAACGCCAGCTGATTCTTTCCCGCCACCTCAATCGCGCGGATCAAAGCACGCTGCTCAGCCTCTCCAAGCTGTTCGATTAGATACTCACTATGACCAATAATAGTGGTCAATGGCGTGCGCAATTCATGGCTCATTGAGGCCAGAAAATCAGACTTTGCGAGATCCGCCGCTCTCGCCTGCTCTTTCTCAACAACCAGCTGTCGATTGAACCGTTTAAGAACCCAGTAGGAGAAGAGCCATGTGAGCAGCAACAGCACCAGCACCATGAACTGCATCTGACGATAGCTCACCGTTGCCTCCTTCAACTGCTGCCGTAGCATGGATTCAACCCGGTCAGCCTTCCTCAGAATGTCGATAAACAGCCGGTCGAACATCTGATCGATCATGCTCCCTGAGAAAGATTCATCCTGCTGAACAAAACGCTTTTCAAGGGCGATACGAAATGCCTTTAGCTTATTTTGAATAATCCGCAGTTGATCTCTGATCTGCGACTCCCGGATCGGCAGAAAATATCCCTCCTCATTTGTGCCCCCTGACAGCATTGCCTGGGTATACCACTCACTCCGGCCCAAATGGTGACGCACCGAATCAATACTCTCGTGCCGGTCTCCAGAGAGGATCTCTTCAAGCCAGAGGTGCGACAGCGTGGTCTCATACTTGATCACCATTGCGGCATCAATATGCTGCGCATAGTACTCAGAGAAATCGATGCCATTGACGTAACTGTGGTAGAGCAGCCCGATAGCTCCACCCCCAGAGAACATCAGAACGATCCCGATGGTATGGCGAACAAAATAGTTCTTGGTCTGCGTAATCAGGGGAGAGCCTCCTCTATTTCCCGGTTGAGTAGGTGGTTAACCGTAACCAGGGTTAATAGTAACAACGCTGCCACACCATTGTGAGCAACGGCCACCCAGAGAGGGAGAGAGAAGAGGACATTACTGACCCCTAAGCCCAGCTGTATCCACAACACCAGCAGCAGGAGTTTGCCAATCCCACGCAGAAGCGGTGAGTCACTACGCATAAGCCCCCACGCCAGCCCCCCTAGGTAGAGTAAGAGCAACACGGCCCCCAAGCGGTGGACCATATGGATGGCGGTTCGTGCATCGGCATTCAGCCGCCCTCCCTCATAGTTTACACCCAGTTCGCTAAAAATGATGAATGCCGCATTGAAATCCATCGCTGGCCAGCGATTACCCGGATAACAGCCAGGAAAGTCGATACAAGCGAGTGCCGCATAGTTGGTACTGGTCCAACCACCTAACGCAATCTGCATCACCACTAACAGTAGCCCCCCCACCGCAGCCCGGCGCATCAGCCACATCGGAGGAAGCGCCTCTGCAGTGTGGAAAAGATCCCCCTGACGTAACGCATACCACCATAATAGTGCTGTTGTAAACATACCACCTAACAGGTGAGCGGTCACCACCGCCGGCTGTACCAGTAGTGTCACCGTCCACATCCCCAACAGTGCCTGAAAGCAGACCAGCAGCAGTAACCCTGCGGGGAGTAGCAAGCGTTGCCCTGGCACTGCACGACGTCGCCAGGAGAGGATGGCCAGCGATAAGATCAGTAGCCCTAAGGTCCCTGCAAAATAGCGATGCAGCATCTCCTTCCAGGCTTTCTCTGCCTCAACGGGTTGATCCGGGAAAGCCTCCCCGGCTCTTTTTAGCTCCTCAGTGGATTCAGGAACATCCAGTTGTCCATAACAGCCGGGCCAATCCGGGCATCCAAGCCCGGCATCAGAGAGGCGGGTATAGGCGCCCAACATCAGTACCAGCAGTGCAAAATAGGTACTCCACTGTGCAACTCGGACGACCAGCGGACGCTGTAAAATATCCATATAAACTGACTTTCCTATAATGGTGGGGAAACTATCCAGTGAACGGATGGGATCGTAGTAAAATTATCCCCATGAACCACTCCTTTCAAAAACCCCTGCCCAAGAACGAGCAGAGACAGCTACTTCGTGGCTGGCTCTATCTGGCACTCGCCTCTCTTATCATCCCCGGCATAACCGCCATTCTTCTGGTTCTGCTACGAACCATCTCTGTCGATGCCGCAGTGGGTTGGGGCGATCTTTTTCGTTCCGCACTGGTCATCCATGTTGATCTCTCTGTATTTATCTGGTTTCTCTCAATTGGGGGGCTTTTATGGACGCTATCAGACGGCCATTCACGCCTCCCCCAAAAGAGAGCGGCCTTCTGGGTCGTTGTGGCAGGGAGCAGTCTACTCTCCATCTCTCCGCTCTTTGGAGCCAACAACCCGATTCTGAACAACTACATCCCGGTACTCAACCAGCCACTCTTTTTTATTGGGCTTATTTTAGTCTGGATCGGCCTGCTGTTCACGGCACTTCTTCACCTATTTTCAGCGCGACAGCTCAATTGGGGGGCAGATGCTGCGGCTATCGCAACGCTACTCGCCATCGCCACACTGGTGACCAGCTGGATTGCTCTTGCTGAAACCCCACTAGGGCTACACTATTTTGAGCGCCTGTTCTGGGGTGCCGGACATATTCTACAGTTCACCTACACCCTGCTTCTGCTCACTGGTTGGAAGATCTTATCCGACCGACTCCATCTACTGCCCTGGTTATCGAGCCGCGCCATGAAGGGTTTGGTTCTCATCGGTGCCCTTCCTCTACTCAGCGTGCCCTGGCTCTATCTGAACTACCCCCCACTAGCCCCTGAGATTACGGTAGGGTTTGCACAACTGATGAGATACGGGAATGGTGTAGCCCCTGGCATCATGGGCCTGCTCTTGCTGATTGGATCGATACAGCACTTTAACAACCACCGTGGAGATCCCACCGCCCCCCCCATCCAGGCTTCTCTCTATGCCTCACTGCTGCTATTCGCAGCGGGGGGTATCCTCGCCCTGTTCATCTCGGGTATCAACACCATCATCCCGGCTCACTATCATGGGTCGATTGTCGGCATCACGCTCGCCTTTATGGGGTTGATCTATCGGTTACTGCCTCATCTGGGGTTCTCCTCACCACAGGGACGGTTAGCCACTCTTCAGCCTTATATCTATGCGTTGGGTCAACTGATGCATATTGCCGGGCTTGCGCTTACCGGCAGTGAGGGGGCGCAGAGAAAGACTGCCGGCGTCTCTAGCGAGGCAATGAACAGCCTTGTCGAACAGGTTGGCCTGTTCCTCACCCGAAGTGGTGGGCTGATTGCGGTAACCGGAGGGGTTCTCTTTCTTCTGGTCTGCTGGAGATCGATCCGAACCCCGCCCGAAAAACTACTTTGAGGATTCGTCCTCGGTGGTTACCCCACACCCCCCACATGCACTGCTTCTTAGTGAACGATAAAAACAGTTCATGGCAACCGATGCACTCAGGATCAACCAGATCATCACCGTCATAAAGGCATAAACCTGTAATCGGAATGTTCCTGGCTCCACATTCAGATTGAAGGTCTCTACCGCATCTGCCGGATCAAAGAATGTAAATAACAGAAAGGTAATGGCCAAGGCTGTCAAGCCACTGGTCCAGATCACCCCAAATGCACATTTTTTCAGCTCCATCACTCACCCCTTAACGTATCAATAACCATATAATATAACAGCAACCCCTCATCCCGCCACCCAATGAAACACAACTCTCAGGTAATGGTCCAGGAGCAGGAAGCCAAACAACAGACTCAGATAGATAATGGAGTAAGCAAAGGTTTGAATCGCTGCCTGATCAGACTCTTTGGCTCGATAGAGACGCAGAGAAAACCAGAGAAATCCTACCCCCAATGCCACCGCACCCGACAGATAGATCAGGCCACTCATGTTGATCACAAAAGGGAGCAAAGTAACCGAAACCAACATTATGGTATACATCAGAATTTGCTGTTTGGTGAAGAGTACCCCATGAGTAACCGGCAACATGGGAATACCTGCTTTTGCATATTCCGCACGGCGCTTGATGGCCAACGCCCAGAAGTGGGGTGGGGTCCAGACAAAAATCACTAAGAATAGTAACAGCGCCTCGGTATGAATCTCTCCGCTGACCGCTGTCCACCCCAATACTGGGGGTGTTGCACCCGCTGCCCCTCCCCAGACAATATTTTGAGGCCCCATTCTCTTCAGATACATGGTGTAGATCACCGCATAACCAACCAGTGAAATCAATGTCAACAACGCGGTCAGGAGATTCACAAACAGCGTGAGCATGATCATGGAGATCACCGCCAACGATAGCGCAAAGGTCAGTGCAGCATTTCGGTCCACCTCTCCTTTTGGTAGCGGGCGATTCTCGGTGCGCGCCATAATGCCATCAATATGTTCATCCACAATCTGATTAATGGCAGCCCCAGAGGCCGCAGCCAGTCCAATACCCAGGGTGCCAAATAGCAATACGTTCCAGGGGGGCATGCCAGTTCTTGTTGCCAACAGCATCCCTACCAGCGCAGTAAAGACAATCAGATAGACAACTTTTGGTTTTGTCAGTGCATAATATTGACGCCAGCTTGTGGCCTCAACTTTGGTTGATTCAATGGCTAAACTGCTCAATGTCCACCTCCCCACTTATTTACTTTTAATAATAGTTCCATATCACTCAACACATCAGCCGCAGGCTGCTGGGGAAGATAGTGCATCATCAGATTCCCCATTGGATCCACCAGATAGAGGTGTCCCACTGAGCCGTCCCCTGCTGGCACAAACTGCGCCCTCAGCGCTGAAACCGACTGACTATCCCCCACAATAACAGTGGTTCCCTCAAACGCCTTCATGAAACCGGAGAAGGTAAGGTCCGCATCCGTCTCCATCGAGGGAGAGGGGGTTGTGAAGAGCACCACACGTTTTATCTCACCATAATTTTCTGCCATCGCTTTACGAATCTGGCGCATATCATAGATCCGTTTACGACAGGGCTCTGCGCAAGATTCACCCGCTGAAAGCATTAATGTCCAGTACCCCTTCAGCTCTGCGCTGGAGAAGGTCGCTCCATCCCGCGTTGAAAAAACCTGATCGCTGATCGGGTGAACGGGTTGCACCAGCTCACCACGGTTGGAGCGTCCACCGGGTAACAGGTCTGGATTAAAATAGAGAAACCAGGCGCCAACCATCGGCAGACCAAAGGCGGCCATTAACAAGAGGAGCTGACCCGCACCTCGTCCCTGCTCTTTTTCATTACTTGTATTCATATTTTATACAGAAGATTCCTTTCTCTGTTTTAGCACAATAGCGATCCAACCACCCACCAGTAGCAGCGCAAAGGCAAACCACTGCACGGCATACCCATAATGCATGGCTGGGTCACTATCTCGTGACTCCAATTTCCAGGCCCGGATCAACCCATCACCGACACCACTGTTCTCCACCTCACTCTGTTGACGCACCACAAATGGCAGCAGCTCTAGGCCAATCATCTGGCTGATCTGTTGTAAATCCAGATAGAGCCGAACGGCTGCAGCGGGCTGCTGCTCTAAACGAAAACCCTGGGAAACTGGCACTCGAACCACCCCTTCTAACTGCAGCAGCCCCGTAGGCAACGCGATGAATGGAACCTCTGCCCGGCTTTTTCCCTGAGCAACCCATCCACGATTAACCAGTACCGCACGTTCACTTCCCTCAATATGCATTGGAGCCATCACATGATATCCGGCTACCCGCTTATGTTTACGGTTGTCCAGCAAAAACTGGCTCCCTTCTACAAACTGCCCCGCGACAACAACCTCACGGTAACGCGCCGATTCTGCCTCTAACGCCTCACCACTCAGCCTCAATCGACCCTCACCACTACGACTCTTCTGCTCTATTGCCGCCTGCTGCTTTTGTGCGGCGCGATCAAGTTGCCAGAACCCCAACCAGAGAAATAGAGCCACCAATGAAAACAGCAACCCTGAGGCCAACCACCCAGATCGTGACACAGCCGAACTATTTCACAGCCGGAACTGCGGATGGGGTCAGGGTGTTCGGCTCAATCACGTTAAAAATTGCCCCGAAAATCAGCATCGCAAAGAGAATCAGTGAGAGAATAATACGGAAGGTCAGGCTGGTCACCAGACGGTTTCCCTTTCCATCATCCTTCGCCAGTAAAAACATACCGCTCGCCAGTGAGAGGACAATCAGCCCTAACACTAACAATACGGGGAATTTCATAAAACCCATTTAATTACCCTCAATTGATGGTTCATCATCGCCTCAAGTGCTCTCGCAGATCACATCCAGTAGACCAACACAAACAACCCCAGCCAGACCACATCCACAAAGTGCCAATACCAGGCAGCGGCCTCAAATGCAAAATGGTTCTCTTCGGTAAAGTGACCTTTCATGCTGCGACCCAATACCGCGGCTAACATCAACGCGCCCACGATCACATGAAAGCCGTGAAACCCAGTCAGCAGATAGAAGGTCGAGCCGTAAACCCCGGACTCCAGGGTCAAATTCAGCGCCCCGTAGGCGTGGGCATACTCTTGTATCTGCATAATGACAAAGATCACCCCCAACACTACGGTCATCGTCAGGCCACGGATCAGCTGCTTTCTGTTCTCATTTTTTAGCCCCCAGTGTGCCCAGGTCAAGGTCAGTCCTGAGCTCAACAGGATTGCCGTATTGATGGCAGGAACCCCCCAGGTGTTTACTAATGCAAAACTACCGCCCAGATTCAATGGCCCTGCAGTTGGCCACTGAGAGACAAACTGGCTGGTGATAAACTCATGGGTGGCTGCCAGATATCCGGTTCCCCCCAGCCACTCTACCGAAATATTGCGTATGTAGTAGAGCGAACCAAAGAAGGTGGCAAAAAAGAATAGCTCTGAGGAGATAAACCAGAACATCCCCTGACGGAATGAGTTATCCACCTGACCGCTATACTTCCCACTCATATTCTCTTCAACCACATCACCAAACCAGCCAAAGAACATATAGCCCAAGAGTACAAACCCAACCACGATCAGGAGTGAGCCGAACCCCACACCGTTGATGCTGAAGGCGGCCCCCATCAACAGGCTAAATATAGCGAGCATTGCCACAATCGGCCAGGGACTGGGCTCTGGAATATAATATGGGTCATCTGAAGCAGACACGGAGCTGGACATTACTTTTTCCTCAACTGTTTTTATCGATTATAAAATTTGACGATCTATTACCTATATACCTGCGGTATCGTACTTCGCGGCAGACTCTTTACTGGTATTCAGGAAGGTATAAGAGAGATTCAAGACAGAGATATCTTTCGGCAGATCATTAGAGACATAGAACCGTAGTGGCATCTCTTTACTCTCTCCCGCTTTCAATGGCTGGTTATCAAAACAGAAACACTCCATCTTATGGAAATACCCATTGGCAAACCAGGGGGTGACGCTGGGGATTGCCTGACCGACCATATCTTCATCAGAGAGGTTCTTGATCAGAAAACTAACCGTGCTAATCTCGCCAGGATGAACCTTAACTTGGCGCACCATCGGCTTGAATTTCCAGGGCAATCCATCATTAACGGTAGTGTCAAACTGAACCGTCACCTGACGACTCGGGTCGGCCACCGCACTGCTCTCTGAAAAAATCTCCCCACTATTTTTCAGCCCCGTCACCTGGCAGTAGAGATTGTAGAGTGGAATCAGGGCAAAACCAAAACCAAACATCCCTACCACCAACCCCACTAGGAGCAGGCTGGTTTTACGGTGTTTCTGTTTCAGCGTTGTGGATGAATCACTCATGGGTCTCTCTCACGCTATGGCAACGCAGTGGCCGCCAGCTGCTCCCAGAATCGAATGGAGGAGAGTGCCACCAACAGTGCCAGCCCCGCCAACATCAGTGCCAAACGCCCATTTTTTCTGTTTTCTTTATCCATTACTCTATCCACTGTTTGATCCACCATTTTTTTAACCTCCCCGTTTTATGCACCCGCATATTTTGCATTTTCATCTAGCTTCGGTGCCTTGGTCCAGGAGTGGTAAGGGGGGGGAGAAGAGAGATCCCACTCCAGACCGTTATTCTTCGCCCCTTCCCAGACCTGGGCCGTTGCTTTCTCCCTGTTTTTCCCCCGAATCGTGTCAATCACGATGTAAAGAAGAATCAAGTGGCTCAGACCAAAGATCAATGCGCCAACACTGGAGATCACATTGAACTCTGTGAACTGCACACTGTAATCAATGATTCGGCGCGGCATTCCCGCCAGCCCCAGAAAGTGCTGTACAAAGAAGGTCATATTGAAGCCAATGATATTGGTCCAGAAGAAGAGCTTGCCCAGCCTCTCGTTGTACATGTTGCCGGTCCATTTCGGCAGCCAGTAGAACACCCCGGCAAACAGCGCCAATACCGCACCAGGCACCAGTACGTAGTGAAAATGGGCCACCACAAACATCGAATCGTGATACTGCATATCTGCAGGAATGACCGCCAGCATGACCCCCGTCAGGCCACCAAAGACAAACATGATGACAATAGAGATCGCAAACAGCATCGGGGTTTCAAAAGAGAGCGACCCTCTCCACATCGTGGCTATAAAGTTAAATTTCATCAGCCCAACGGGAATCGAGATCAGAATGGTTCCAATCATAAAGTAGTTCACCGCGCCATAGGACATGCCAATGGTGTATTGATGGTGTGCCCAGACCACCATACCGAGCGTTCCCAGGAAAATCATGGAGCCCACCAGGGACATATACCCAAACAGGGGTTTACGCGAAAAGGTGGGAATCACCATGGAGAGGACACCAATCGATGGCAACAACAGTACATACACCTCCGGGTGACCAAAGAACCAGAACAGGTGCTGGAACAGTACTGGATCGCCGCCCCCCGCCGCATCAAAAAAGCTGGTTCCAAAGTGACGATCAAACAGCAGCATGGTTACCCCACCCGCAAGCACAGGAACCACCAGAATCAGCAAGAATGCGGTCACCAACCAGGTCCACACAAACATAGGCATCTGACTCATCTTCATGCCTGGGGCGCGCATATTAAAGATCGTGACAATAATATTAATCGATGCCAGCACCGATGAGATGCCCAACAGGTGGATTGCGAAGATCAGAAAATCCATTGACATCCCCACCTTGATGGAGAGCGGAGGGTAGAGTGTCCATCCCGTATTGATCTGGCTACCACCGCCTGGAAAGAAGGGAACCACAAACGAGAGGATCAGCATGGTCGCTGCTGCGGGCAGAATCCAGAAACTCAGATTATTCATCCGCGGCAGTGCCATATCCGGTGCCCCGATCATCATCGGGATCATCCAGTTCGCCAACCCTGCCGCTGCCGGCATCACCGCACCAAAAATCATAATCAACGCATGGTTGGTGACAATATTATTGTAGAGATCCGGTTCCAACAGCTGAATACCGGGAAACATCAGCTCGGCACGGATAACCATCGCACTCAACCCGCCCAAAAAGAGCATGGTCAGGGAAAACATCAGGTACATGGTACCAATGTCTTTATGGTTGGTACTGTATACCCAGCGTCTCCACCCCTTTATTGGGCCATGATCATGCTCATGCGGTTCGCTCTGGTGATGAAGATCATCGTATCTACTCTCTATTGAACTCATTTCCTATTCTCCAATCAGCGCGCTGCCTGAACAGCAGAAGGTTGAACCACATCGCCCGTTGCATTGCCCCAGGCATTGCGCTCGTAGGTAACGATGGCGGCAATTTCAAGATCAGACAACATGGCCCAAGCCGGCATGGTGTTCTTACCACGCAGCACCATCTTCAGGTGATCCACTACCGGCCCCAGTGCAACCTTACTGCCACGCAGGGGCGGGAAGGCCGGAGGCAGTCCGCCGCCATCTGGCCGATGACAGGCAGAGCACTTGGTGTTATACGCCGCCTCACCCTTGGTATAGAGCTCTTCCATCGTCCACTCTTTTGCCGCATTCGCCTCAATCAATGAGGCCAACAACGTGCTTTTCTTGTTCTCAATCCAACGCTCAAACTCCTCCACAGTGACCGCATTGATCACAATCGGCATCTTCGAGTGCCAGGTTCCACAAAGCTCTGCACACTGACCACGGTATGTCCCGACCTTGTCTGCATCAATCTTGGCCCAGGTCTCCATAACGTATCCTGGAATTGAGTCTCGTTTAAATCCCAGTTCAGGCACCCACCAGGCATGCAACACGTCTGCCGAGGTATTCAGGTAACGAATGGTGCGTCCTACGGGCAAGACAATGGGGTTGTCTACATCACGCAGATAGTGCTCTCCTGCGGTCGCCTCGTCGGTTGGGCGGCTCTCTACCGTAACAGGGTAGAACTCCCCCTGATACTCAACCCCATATTCCGGGAACTCATACTCCCACCACCACTGATGGCCAATCACCTTGACGTTCATATCAAAACAGCGTTCAGGGTCAGCACCCTCATCACTACAAAACTGCTTTGGTGCATTCCAGAAACGTTCTAATGTAGATTGAGCCGATCCAGCAATTGTGAGATCAACCATCAATACCATTGCGGGCACCATGACCCAGGACCAGCGTCCAAACCAGCTCTTATGAAAGTGCTGATCGGCTTGGTAACCTTTGCTCTTTCTGAAGGTAAAAAGGATGTAAACCATCACCAGCACCACAATCACCAGCAACCATGTGGCAATTTGCATGGTTAACATATGCACCCCGTAGATATCTTGACCAATTCTTGTTACCGGGTCAGGAAAGTTCAACCCATATTCAGCCATTGCATCCATCGCTCCCGCGCAAAGCCCGGCAAATAACACCATCAAGCCGCCTCTCTTCCCCATTTTGTCCATTTCGTTTCCTTGTTTAAACGACACACGTTCATCCATGTAGAGCTTCAGGCAGAGCTTGATGAAGCCACTCTAAAATTGACATATATTAGTTACTTGCTATATAGTATTGACATATATCAATTTCCTTGCGAGCGGCATTATGAGGGAAAAGAGAGCGCCATACAACCCTCATCTTAATAAGATAAACAGATCCACCCATTAAATAGATCTATTGAGAGAGGATGCTGTGGTTAATCCACATATAGGCCAATTGAAGAGATAAAATTGATCGTGCTCTATCGCTCAGTCTACAATGCCCCTCTAAACATAGAGTCCCATCCCCTGACCTGAAGTGCAGGATCGGATAAACCATCCACCGATAAAACAGTAGAGGAAGCAGACCAATGAACCTCCATGAGTACCAATCCAAACAGCTCTTTGAGCGTGCCGGTATCCCCATTCCAAAGGGCATCACTGTTGAGCAGCTGAGTGAAGTAGCCTATGCCGCCAGTGAGATCGATAGTGATGGCTGTTCAGATCACAGATCAAGAATGGGGTCAGGTCTAGAAATGCAGCCTTTTTTCGGATAAGCTATCCTGTATGTCACGACCCGTAAGAATAGAATTCGAAGGTGCTCTGTACCACGTCAAGAGCAAGAGGGATGAAAAACTGTATGACTACAATTCTAGACCTGGCCCTTTTGTTTACTACGGTTAATGGAAACTGGAGAGTAACATTTAGGTTTTCAGGAAAAAATACTGAGGTTGTTAATTATGAGGATTACCACTAATGGCTATACATAACCCAGCACACCCAGGTGAAATTCTAAGAGAGCTAATAATAGAACCTTTGGAATTAACGATCATTGATGTTGCAGAACATCTAAATGTTAGTAGAAAAACATTGTCTAAGGTCTTAAATGGAAGAGGCTCAGTAACTCCAGAGATGGCGCTGCGGTTAGAATTGGTATTTAAGAAACCATCAGCAGACCACTGGTTGCGCTTACAAAATGCATATGATCTTTGGGGGTCTCGCAAAAATGAAGCAGCATTACATGTGCAGCCTTATTCTTCTATTGCATATGTTGAAAGGGCCTAACAAGTGACTGTGGTTCGATGTCAACTGATTAAGGAACACCTGAACAAGCAGCCCAGCCAGCCCAATTTTTCGTGATTTCGGAAAAATTGCTCTTACTGGCTTGAAATGGGCCTGTTTTCTTCAGATATCGTTCCGGTTTTCTCCAGTTTCTGTAGTTTTCGCCCATCCTGGGCGCACTGATTCACCACTCATGTCAGCTTACCCCGATTCATGTAGATATTGGCCAGCGCAAACATGGTTTGCAGGTGGTTGTCATTCTTGCTCATCCCTTTGTAGCGCACTTTGCTAAAACCAAACTGTCGCTTGATGATTCGGAAGGGGTGTTCAACTTTAGCGCGAATACTGGATTTCACCTTTTCCAGTAACTCCAGCGTTTGATCTGCACTGCTATCGCTGAGTGCTTTGCGCTTGCTGTTCATCATCGATACATGCCATTGAGCTGTACTCTCTTTCAGCTCTTCGCGTTTCTCAATTCCACGATAACCAGAGTCACCGAAGGCTTCTTTCTCTTCTCCATGTAACAGGTTGCCCGCTTGGGTTATGTCATGTTCGTTGGCTGCTGTGGTTTCCAAACTATGGATGCTGCCGCTCTCTGCATCTACTCCGATGTGGGCTTTCATTCCAAAGTACCACTGGTTTCCCTTTTTGGTTTGATGCATCTCTGGATCACGTCTTTTGTCTTTGTTTTTGGTGGAGCTGGGGGCATTGATGATGGTGGCATCGACAATGGTTCCCTTTTTGAGGAGCACTCCCTTTGCCTCTAGGTGACTGGCTACCTTCTTAAATAGTTGCTTGCCAAGTTTGTTCTTCTCTAATCTTCTGCGAAATTTTAGGATGGTAGTCTCATCAGGAATGGGGCCTGACAGGAATAGCCCCGCAAAGCAGCGCATAGATTGAATTTCGTAGAGCGCATCCTCCATTGCGGGATCTCCCATGTTATACCAATGCTGCATTACATGAATTCGTAGCATGGTCGAGAGTGGGTAAGGCTGTCGACCATTACCAGTTTTTGGATAGTGAGGCTCGATCACCGCCTCCAACTCTTTCCAGGGGACCGCTCTCTCCATCTCGTCGAGAAATTTCTCACGCCGAGTTTTACGCTTCTTGGTGGTGAATTCGGCGTCTGTGAAGCTGATTTGCTGCATTGTAGGGCTCGTTGCTTGGCGTGATTCTATGATCTCATCATTCAAGGAAATTCTCGAGGACTTGTTCAGGCTTTCCTTAAGCCATTTTTTCATCCCAAACCGTGCCATTTTTCACCATGGTATTGAGGATGGTGATTAGCTTTCTCATACAGGCAACGATGGCCACTTTTTTTGATTTTCCTGCGGCAACCATGCGGGTGTAGGTTGTCTTGAATCTGGGGTTGGACTGGATGGCTGAGAGCATTGCCATAAACAGTACGGTTCTTACTCTGTAGCGACCTCCCCGTATTTTGCGTTTGCCCCGGTAGGCGCCACTCTCCCGGTTCATGGGGGCTACACCCACCAAGGGCGGCAATCTCTTTGCGGTTGAGTTGTCCCAGTTCGGGTAGATCACTCAGCAGTGTATAGGCGAGGACTTTCCCCACCCCTTTAACGCTGAGTAGGATGTTTATGTTCTGATGCCACTCGGGTGTCTCTTCAATGAGTTTGTCGAGCTGGGACTCTACTTTTTTAATCTCTGTCTGAAGGGTTTTGATGATTTTGTTGATGGAGCGGTGACACTCTTTTGGCATGATGGAGTGGCGGTTTTTTTCCATGGTTCTCATCTCAATAAGCTGACTCCGTCTAGCCAGTAAGTTGCTTATTTTCTGTATGTTTTCTGGTTTGATCTCGGTTATTCGAGGTTTTAGTGCTTCGCCATAGTGTGCGATCATTTTCGCATCCAGTTTATCGCTCTTGGCGAGTTTGCCTGTAGAGATAGCGAAGTTATGCACATGGTATGCATTGGCTATCACCACAGGTAGCTTTGCTCTGGCTGCTGCACAGACAAAGGCTGTTTCGAGGCGCCCGGTGGCCTCTATAACAATCCGCACCGGGTTGTGGGGCTTGATACGTCTGACTGCCTCTTTGACCCCTTGTTCATCATTTGAAACGGTGAAATATTCACCGAGAGGACGGATATAAATATCCAGTTGATGCTTTCCTGTATCGATTCCGACGTTGATCTCTTGTGCTGTTTTCATGATAAGATTGACTCCGACTTGCTATACGGGTTCTGAGACCCTGATGACTGTTCGAGTTATTATCTAAAGAGTTATGCAGCGCTCACACTTGTTACCGGTCTCTGCCTTGAAAAGGTGGAAGCCAACCATCAATCGAGCTGCTGCATAAGGGCCTTTAGTTGCTGCTAAAGGTGGGTCTCAGTTTACCCGTTTTTTTGGAGATTTTAATCATACAAGCCGTCAACTCGGACCCTGAAAAACAGTGCGGCTTGTGGCATTCGCTACGCTCAATATTGCCACAACCCACCCAGTTTCGCAGGCCCGGTTACGGCGGGCGTTAGAGATGTTGGAATTAAAATTGATCGTAATGACCACCAATTGCAAATACATAGATCTCAAGTTTCGGAGTTTATTTCTCGCACAAATCTAACTATAACAACATGATTCATAACGATTAGAAGCCTCTGGAAT
>ENA-OREN01003130-OREN01003130.1-marine-metagenome-genome-assembly--contig:-NODE-3130-length-15719-cov-2.906150_pt1 | contig 15719 bp, 12 predicted proteins | sample MGYA00248624_ERZ508555 | MGnify/ENA primary metagenome ERZ508555 (study PRJEB26222, sample SAMN06267773) | marine metagenome | isolation source: Saanich Inlet, British Columbia, Canada | place...
CTGATTTTGTTGAAATGTTTGTCGGTGTCGGTGCAAGCCGGGTACGCGATATGTTTGAACAGGGTAAAAATAACGCCCCTTGTATTATCTTCATTGATGAGATCGACGCTGTCGGTCGTCACCGTGGTGCCGGACTTGGCGGCGGTAACGATGAACGTGAACAAACACTAAACCAATTGCTTGTTGAGATGGACGGCTTTGAAGCTAATGAAGGCATTATCCTTCTTGCAGCGACAAACCGCCCTGATGTTCTTGACCCGGCGCTGCTTCGCCCTGGACGTTTTGACCGTCAGGTGGTTGTTTCAAACCCTGATATTCTGGGCCGTGAACAAATCTTAAAAGTTCATATGAAAAAAGTACCTCTCGCTGCGGACGTGGAACCACGGGTTATTGCCCGCGGAACGCCCGGTTTTTCCGGTGCTGATATTGCCAATCTTGTGAACGAAGCGGCCCTGCTTGCTGCACGTAAAGGAAAGCGTGTTGTCTCAATGGAAGATTTTGAGCAATCAAAAGACAAAGTGATGATGGGTCCTGAGCGTCGCTCAATGGTGATGCGCGAGGAAGAAAGAAAACTTACCGCCTATCATGAAGGGGGCCATGCGTTAGTCGCTCTTCACTGTCCGGCGTCTGATCCTATTCATAAAGCAACTATTATTCCCCGCGGACGTGCGCTTGGGATGGTGATGCGCCTGCCGGAACATGATCAACTTTCAAGATCACGTGAAAAAATGCATGCGGACCTTGCTGTTGCCATGGGTGGCCGGGTCGCTGAAGAACTAATTTTTGGTTATGACAAGGTGACATCTGGTGCTTCATCGGATATTTCTTATGCAACAAAAATGGCCCGCGCTATGGTTACCCAGTGGGGTATGAGCGACAAGCTTGGCCCACTTGAATATGGTGAAAATCAACAAGAAGTATTTCTTGGTCATTCAGTCGCTCAAAGTCAGACTATATCCAGCGCAACCGCTAAAATTATTGATGAAGAAATCCGCGATCTTGTTGAAGGGGCTTATAAAAAAGCAACTAAAATCCTAACCGATAACCTTGATGATCTTCATAAACTTGGAAAAGGTTTGCTTGAATATGAAACATTAAGCGGTGATGAGATTAAAGACCTGCTGGCCGGTAAAGATATCCATAAAGATCAAGGCGACGACGATAAAGAGGATACCAAGCCAACGGGATCCGTTCCCTCTACGAAGAAACCAAAAGGCAAGGACGATAATATCGGCACTGACCCGGTTACAGAAAGTTAAAGTTTTCATTGGTCGTTAATATGGAAAGTTCTAAAATATATGTTCAGCCTCTGGGTTTTCTCAGGGGCTTAACTGTTTCTAGTGACAATTTTAAGAGGCTCGTCGGTGGAAATATATATTTCTCGGCCTTAAAAATAATCACTCGACGTGAAAATGACGTTTCACAGAAAATTATCAGTGTTGAAAATATTGATGATTATTTACAAAGCTTGCCGGATGATAAATGCGGGGAAATTAAAAATATCCTTGATAAAATTGAACGGGTGCGTCCGCCCTTAAACCTAAAAAATGATCATATAATCAATTGGGAAAATCCGATCATTCAAGGTGTACTCAATGTGACGCCGGATAGTTTTTCTGATGGCGGTGTTTTTGATGATTTTGATAAATCAATTGCTCAAGCGAAACATATGATCGCTAGCGGTGCAGATATAATTGATATTGGCGGCGAAACAACCAAACCGGGCGCAAAGCCGGTGTCCCTTGACGCAGAGAAAAAACGCGTCAGTCCCGTAATTGAAAAGCTTGCACAGTTGAATATCCCCATTTCCATCGATAGCAGAAACGCTGAGGTGATGCAGGATGCTGTAAAAGCGGGCGCACATATTATTAATGACGTTAGTGCGCTTGAGCATGATTCCGAGAGCATCAATGCCTTAAAAGAAGCTGAAGAGGTGCCGGTAATTTTAATGCATGCACAGGGCAGCCCTGAAACCATGCAGGATAAGCCTGAATATGAAAATGTGGTTCTTGATATTTATGATTATCTGAAAAGTCGTATCGAGTTTTGCTTAAATGCCGGGATAGCCAAGGACAAGATAATCATTGATCCGGGCATCGGCTTTGGAAAATCTGTTGAACATAACCTTCAGGTACTTGCAAATATTTCACTATTTCATGGCCTTGGCGTGCCAATTTTAATTGGTGTGTCGCGTAAAAGCTTCATTGGAAAAGTGACCGGCGAAGAGACGGCGTCACTAAGAGTTCCTGGCTCCATTGCCGCCGCGCAAAATTGTCTGGATCAAGGTGTCCAGATTATTCGGGTACATGATGTTGATGAAGCAATTCAAGCAGTTTCCCTATGGAATGCTATTGGCTCAAATGGCGATATAAGCTAAAAATTTATATTGTATGTTCAGCTTCTATTAACCCGCGGATGCTATTAAAGGGTTATCGTAAATAGCTTAATTTGAGACTTTTATTATTATGACAAGAAAATATTTTGGAACGGACGGGATTCGCGGAAAAGCGAATGAGGGGAAAATGACCGCTGAGATTGCTATGCGAGTAGGTATGGCAGCAGGGCGACATTTTACCCGTGGTGACCATAAGCACCGTGTTGTTATTGGTAAAGATACACGTCTTTCCGGTTATTTGCTTGAACCAGCCCTGACATCCGGTTTTATTTCAATGGGAATGGATGTGGTCTTACTCGGGCCGATGCCAACACCTGCAGTTGCTATGCTGACCCGCTCACTAAGGGCTGATCTTGGCGTTATGCTCTCCGCGTCTCATAATCCATTTCAGGATAATGGAATTAAACTTTTTGGCCCCGACGGCAATAAACTATCCGATGAAATTGAGCTCGAGATAGAAAGAAAAATGGATAATGGCTACGATCAGCATCTGGTCGTGTCAGAAAACCTAGGCCGTGCGCAACGCCTTAAAAACGCGGTTGGTCGTTATATTGAATTTGCTAAAAACACCTTTCCAAAACATTTACGCCTTGATGGACTAAAGGTTGTTCTTGATTGTGCTAATGGCGCCGCATACAGAACGGCCCCAAGTGTTTTATGGGAACTTGGCGCGGAAGTGATTGTCATTGGTGCCGAACCTAACGGCACAAATATAAATGAAAACTGCGGCTCAACTCACCCAGAAACCATGTGCGATAAAGTTATTGAAACTGGTGCAGATGTCGGCATTGCATTGGACGGTGATGCGGACCGGCTTATTATATGTGATGAAAACGGTACTGTCATTGACGGCGATCAGCTCATGGCAACTATTGCCTCTCATTGGCATGAGAAGGGCAAATTAAAGGGTGGCGCACTCGTGGCGACCATAATGTCAAATATTGGCCTTGAAAAATATATACAGTCGATTGGCTTAAACCTAGAGCGAACACAGGTCGGCGACCGTTATGTGGTAGCGGCAATGCAAAGACAAGGTTGCAATATAGGCGGTGAGCAGTCAGGCCATATCGTGCTAAGTGATTTTAACACAACAGGTGACGGCCTTGTTGCGGCGTTACAGGTTCTTGCGGTGCTAATAGAAAAAGAACGCCCGGTTAGTGATCTGTTTAATTCGTTTGAACCATACCCACAGCTGCTTAAAAATGTCAGATATAATGAAGGCGTTGATCCGCTAGAAAACAGCAATGTTCAGCAAGCCATTAAAGACGGCGAAAGCAGCCTCAACGGCAATGGCCGCGTCGTCATTCGAAAATCAGGTACTGAGCCGCTGATCAGGGTAATGGTCGAAGGTCAAGACGGTAACTTGATTGAAAATGTAGCTAGTGATATCGTTGCATCCGTTCAAGCATCAATTCAAAGCGATTAATAATATGCAAGGCAAGGTTCTATCTATAGCGGGCTCTGATTCTAGCGGTGGCGCGGGAATTCAGGCTGATATCAAAACAATTTCCGCTCTTGGCGGATATGCTATGTCCACAATTACCGCCATTACGGTTCAAGATACCAATATGGTCAGTGATGTGTTTCCAATCCCGGCCCATATTGTAAAAGCACAGCTTATATCGGTGCTTGGTGATATTGGTGCTGACGCCATAAAGACCGGCATGTTAATGTCGCCGGATATTATTTTAAGCGTTAGTGAAGTGCTCAGTGAACATGGAAAAAATATCCCGTTGGTTGTTGATCCGGTTATGATGTCAACAAGTGGGCATATGCTCTTAAAGCCACATAGCGTAAATGCCATTGTTAGTGAAATTTTACCAATGACGGATCTGCTTACGCCAAATCTCGGCGAAGCGGCGAAACTGACAGGGACAGAACTACTTAAAAATATTGATGATATGCGCCGCGCGGCGGATGATCTTTTAAAAATGGGTCCGAAAGCCGTGCTAATTAAAGGCGGTCATTTAAAGGGTGATATTCTGACGGATCTTTTGGTCACGCAAAGTTACGAAAAAATCTTTTCAGCGCTTCGTGTGCCGGGCAAAGATAACCACGGTACCGGATGTACGCTCGCATCCGGTATAGCGACGGGACTTGCGCAAAAATTATCGCTCGAAGAAGCGATAACCCGAGCCCATAATTTTGTTCAAAAAGCTCTTGAGCATGCCCCTGGTTTCGGTAGCGGCTGCGGTCCGATAAACCATCTGGTTGAGATTGACTAAAAGCCTACTGGACTAGAGGCGTAATAATATATAGTATCCCATGATAAAAAAATGAAATACATGTTTTCTAGGGACTTATATTATGCTGAAATTAAAATCTGTTATCTTCGGAATTTTGGGTGGAATTATCTTTGTTAGCTCACTCAATGCTCAAACCATTGAACAAGTGAATGATAAATTTCGTCAATTAAACGAATATCTTCCAACATCAAATGTCTACCGGACCGCTTCCGGAGCGCCGGGCCATGAATATTGGCAACAACGTGCTGACTATAAAATTGATGTGACCCTTGATGATTCTAAGCAGACCTTAACGGGTTCAGCGAACATCACTTATCATAATAATTCTCCGGATTCTCTTAAATACATATGGCTACAAATGGATCAAAACCGATTTGATCCGAAAACATCTATGGATCAAATGAGCCAGATTACGCCTAAAAACTCAAAATCCATGACAATGGAACGTTTCCGTAAGCATGTTGATGAGCGGGTTTTTGACGGTGGTTTTAAAGTGACGAAGCTTCAGGATAGTAGTGGTGCAGACCTTGCCTTTACTATTGTCGGCTCTATGATGCGTATTGATCTTCCAAGCCCACTTCAAGCAGGTCAAGTTTCTGAGTTTTCCATCGACTGGTGGTATAATATTCCTAATGCGAAGAAGTTTAAACTTTCCCGTCAAGGCTTTGAATATTTCCCGCGCGATCATAATATGGTTTATGAAATTGCCCAGTGGTACCCGCGAGTTACAGCCTATTCCGATTATGAAGGTTGGCATAATAAAGAATACCAAGGTAGCGGTGAATTTACCCTTGAATTTGGTGATTATGATGTCACCATTACGGCACCATCTGACCATATTGTTGCGTCAACTGGCGAACTTCAAAATGATGCAGAAGTGCTTACACAAGATCAGCGAGACCGTTTGATCGAAGCGAGAACATCATCTGTTCCTATCTTTATTGTGACGCCGGAAGAAGCGGTAGAAAATGAAAAAGAGCGCGATGAAACATCAAAAACATGGCATTATAAAGCTGAAAATGTCCGTGATTTTGCCTTTGCCTCATCGCGGAAATTTATTTGGGATGCCATGGGCTACCATATGAAGGAAAATAATAAAACGGTTATGGCTATGTCATATTACCCAATGGCCGGTCAGCCGCTTTGGTCTGATATTTCAACCCAGGCTGTGATGCACACTTTGCAGGTTTATAATAAATACTCACTTACCTATCCTTACCCGGTGGCCTTATCCATTAATGGTCCGATCGGCGGCATGGAATATCCTATGATTGCCTTTAACGGGGCCCGTCCGACAATTCATGACGACGGAACACGTACTTATAGCCGCGGCACAAAACACGGTCTAATAGGGGTAATTATCCATGAAGTGGGTCATAACTATTATCCGATGATCATTAACTCTGATGAGCGTCAATGGACATGGATGGATGAAGGATTGAATACGTTCGTGCAAAACCTTGCTCAGCAGGAATGGAAAGAAGATTTTTCACTTAGCCGAATTGATCCCAGATATATCACGGATTACATGACAAGCACCAATCAGGTGCCGATTATGTCTAATGCGGAATCGTTACTACAAAAAGGTAATAATGCTTACGCCAAACCGGCAGTGGCATTTAATATTCTTCGCGAAAGCATTTTGGGTAATGAGCTTTTTGATTTTGCTTTCCGTGAGTTTGCTCAGCGTTGGAAGTTTAAACGCCCGACACCGGCTGATTTCTTCCGTACCATGGAAGATGCCAGTGGCGTTGACCTTGACTGGTTCTGGCGTGGTTGGTTCTATACCACTGAACATGTGGATATTTCCCTGGATAATGTAAGACACTTCACCATTGATACTCAGGATCCTGAAGTTGAAGAAGCGTTCAGAAAGCGTCAGGAAATGGAAAAACGTACTCATCCTAGCTACTTCAGCAACGATGATCTTCCAAAACGTGTTGATGAATTTCCAAGTATCAAAGGTTTCTATAATGATAATGACGAGTACACCATCACCAACAAACAGCGTAACGAATATAATGAACTGATCGCCGGCCTTGATAATTGGCAGGTTGAGATGCTCAAGAATGACAGTCATATTTATATGCTCGATTTTAGTAATGTCGGTGGACTATTGATGCCGCTTTATGTGGAACTTGAATATACCGACGGCACAAAAGAAGAAAAACGTCTACCGGCTGAAATTTGGAAGCTGAACTATGAAAGCGTTACCAAGATGATCGTTACCGATAAGGAAGTTGCTTCTGTTGTTCTTGATCCAAAGTATGAAACAGCGGATACAGACATGTCTAATAACTTCTTCCCGCGCCGTATTGTTGAAAGTCGTTTTGAGCTTATGAAAGAAAAAGCAAGAGACCGCCGTGATATGATGAAGGAAAATCTTGAAGAGCCAAAATCTCTTGAAGAATATCAGGAAGAAGAAGCAGAAAAAGATGCGGATAACAAGGAAGCATCCGCTTCAAATTTCAAGAAACTCGTTGAAGAATATAAATAGTGTTTCTAAAGAGTTTTACTAAACTAGTTATAATTATTTGCGTTTTGTGCGTGGCCAACATTGGTCACGCACATCGTTTTTATGCGAGCTTTAGCCAAGTGGATATGCAATCTGCCAAGGGCACAATTGAAATAACCCACCGAATTTTCACTCACGACATTACAGATTTGCTGGTGCGTTATCAGGGCTCAAACGGTGAGCTTACCGATGAAGTGATTGAGACCTTTTTACAAGAATATATCATGCAGGCATTCGCCCTTTACGGTGAAGATGGTGAGATGATCCCGCTTAACTGGATCGCCATTGAAGTGACCCTTGATAATATTTTTGTGTATCAGGAAGCCAAGCTAGCAAAGGGGCAAGAAACCCTTATCGTCACGGACCGAATCCTAATGGATTTATTTGATAATCAAAGCAATACGGTCAATGTGAAATTGGATGGTAAGGTGAAAAGTCACACTTTCCAAATCGATAGTAAACTCTATCAAATCTCTTTTAATGGTAGGACTGGCGACTATCCGCTCAAACCATAATTTAATTTTTTTAAATCTCTTTATTGACATTCTTCTTCTCATCTCTATATTCCGCCGTGGGCTAACCCTCCCCAACGAGGGTCAGCTATTCTGGAAGGAATAGGAGAACAATTATGTTACCAGAAAAGAAACCAGCGTCACCGCTGTTTTCGTCAGGACCGTGTGCTAAACGCCCGGGATGGACGATAAAAAATTTAGAAAACGCTCCCTTGGGGCGTTCTCACCGTGCCACAATTGGCAAATCCCGCTTAAAAGAAGCTATTGACCGTACTCATGCAATGCTGGGTCTACCGGAAGATTACCTTGTTGGTATCGTGCCGGCCTCCGATACGGGTGCCGTTGAAATGGCACTTTGGTCCCTGCTTGGGGATCGCGGCGTTGATATGCTCGCTTGGGAAAGTTTCGGCAGTGGTTGGATCACGGATGTGACCAAGCAGCTTAAACTTGACGACGTTCGTAAAATCGAAGCACCTTACGGTGAACTTCCTGATTTATCGCTTGTTGATCCAGCGCGTGATGTTGTGTTCACTTGGAACGGTACAACGTCAGGCGTTAAGGTGCCAAACGGCGACTGGATCGCTGATAACCGGGCTGGTCTTGCTATTTGTGATGCAACATCGGCCGCTTTTGCTATGGACCTCCCGTGGCATAAACTCGATGTGACGACTTTTTCTTGGCAGAAAGTAATGGGCGGCGAGGGGGCACATGGTATTATTGTACTTTCCCCACGTGCCGTTGAACGTTTAGAGAATTATACGCCGCCTTGGCCGCTTCCGAAAATTTTCCGCCTTACCAAAAACGGTAAACTTATCAGCGGTATTTTCAAAGGTGCGACCATTAATACGCCTTCCATGCTTTGCGTTGAAGATTATCTTGATGCGCTAAATTGGGCGGATAGCGTAGGTGGCCTTAAAGGTCTTATTGGTCGTTCTGAAGATAACTTTGCGGTGCTTCGAAATTGGGTCGAGGAAACAGATTGGGTAGATTTCCTCGCTGTGAGAGCGGATACAATTTCAAACACTTCGGTTTGTCTAAAGATCACAGCCGATTGGTTCACTGCTTTAAATGATGATGATCAGGCTGCGGCTGCGAAAAAAATTGCGGGTGTTTTGGACGAAAAAGATGTCGCTTATGACATTGGTTCTTACCGTGATGCCCCTGCGGGTCTTCGTATTTGGGCCGGTTCGACCATTAAAGCTGCTGATCTTAAGGATTTAACGCCGTGGCTTGACTGGGCATACGCCGAAGTTCGTAATTCATACAAATAATTTATATTCTTACATGAAAGGTAATCCTTATGGTTAAGGTACTTATTTCTGATAAAATGAGCCCGCTTGCGAAAGAAATTTTCGAAAAGCGTGGTATTGAGACTGATGAAATCGTTGGTCTAACGAAAGAAGAGCTAGAAGCTAAAATTCATGAATATGATGGCCTTGCCATCCGCAGCGCAACAAAAGTTTCGCCAAAAATTCTAGCGGCGGCTTCAAGCCTTAAGGTTGTTGGTCGTGCCGGTATTGGTGTTGATAATGTTGATATTCCTGCGGCCACATCGCGCGGTGTTGTCGTTATGAACACACCAATGGGAAATAGCATCACGACGGCGGAACACGCCATTGCAATGATGTTTGCTGTTGCGCGTCAAATCCCACAAGCGAGTGCATCAACGCACGCAGGAAAATGGGAAAAATCGAAATTTATGGGTGTTGAGCTAACATCAAAAACGCTTGGTATTATCGGTTGCGGTAATATTGGTGCCATCGCGGCAAGTCGCGCTATTGGCCTTCGTATGAAAGTGATCGCCTATGATCCGTTTCTCTCCTTCGAGCGTGCAGAAGAAATTGGTGTTGAAAAGGTTGAGCTAGACGGTCTTTTGGCTCGCGCTGATTTTATATCTCTTCACACACCCCTTACGGATAGCACACGCGGTATTCTTGGTGCCGATGCATTCACAAAAATGAAAGACGGCGTTCGCATTATAAACTGTGCTCGTGGCGGGCTTATTGATGAAGCAGCTCTTAAAGTTGCGCTTGATAGCGGCAAAGTTGCTGGTGCGGCACTTGATGTGTATGAAGTTGAGCCAGCCAAAGAAAACGTTCTTTTTGGCAATGATAAAGTTGTCGCAACACCGCATCTTGGGGCGTCCACATCGGAAGCACAGGTCAATGTTGCGGTTCAGGTTGCGCAGCAGATGGCGGATTACCTGCTTGATGGTGCGGTTACAAATGCGCTTAATATGCCAAGCTTGACGGCGGAAGAATCAAAGCGTCTTGGTCCTTATATGTCACTCGTAGGTCAATTAGGCAGTTTTGTAGGTCAGCTTACTGAAAATGCCATTAAAGAGATTAAAATTGAATATCAGGGTGATGTAACGGAACTTAATGTTCGCCCGCTTACGGCGATTGTTGTCGAAGGTCTTCTTAGTCCGCTTATGAGCAACGTCAATATGGTCAACGCACTAAGCATTGCAAAAGACCGTGATATTGATGTGGTTGAAAGCAAAAATGAAGGTGAAGGTGACTACCATACGCTGGTTACTGTGAAAGTGGTAACGGATAGAGGTGAATTTGCCGTTGAAGGGACGCTGTTTGCGGACCGTCGTCCGCGCATTGTTCAGGTGGACGATATTCGCCTTGAAGGTGAGCTAACGGAAAATATGATTTTCGCGACTAATGATGACCAGCCTGGCTTTATTGGCTCGCTCGGTACGATCCTTGGGGAAGGCAACTTAAATGTCGCAACCTTTAACCTTGGCCGTCATAACGCAGGCGGGCGTGCTATTGCCCTTGTTGCGGTTGATCAGCATGCTCACGCGGATGTGATTGCAAAGATTAAAAAGCTTGATCAGGTGCGCCGCGTAAAGGCCTTAACTTTTTAAAAATGTAGAAACTGTATCCAAATAGATTTTTACATTTTGGGAGGGCAATTTGCCCTCCCATTTTTTTATCATTTTTCGCCTTTTCACATTGGGAATTAATGCTATAGGTGATATAAGAAAATCGAATCTTTTAACGAACTTAAAGCGGCACTTTTATAATGCTTGAACCAAATGAAACGGCCCTCCTTCCAGAAGGATTGCATGACACACTTGTGGGTGATGCATCGCGGGAACGAAAAGTTGTTGAAAAGCTTCTAAATAGTTTTTCCAGCCACGGGTATGATCTGGTTTTACCACCGCTTGTGGAATTTGAAGAAAGTCTTCTTCTTGGTCCCGGTAAAGCACATTCAAGAAATATGTTCAGACTGCTTGATCCCGCCTCACAGCGCATGATGGGTGTTCGCACTGATATGACAGGGCAGGTGGCGAGAATATCCCATAGCCGTCTCGGTAATGCACCGCGTCCGCTTCGTCTTAGTTATGCAGGTGATGTGCTGAGAATTAAAGGCACTCAACTTCGCCCGGAAAGACAGTTTAAGCAAGCCGGGGTGGAACTTATCGGTTCTAATTCTACAGAAGCTTATACTGAAATTATTCTGCTTGGATATGAAGCGCTAAAAAATGTCGGCGCAAAAAACCTTAGCGTTGATCTGGCGTTACCACAACTGGTCCCGGCAATATGTAAAGGTCTAAAAATTGATGATGAGCTCTCGGCTCTACTTCGCCGCGCCCTTGATGGGAAAAATATCGCTGAGCTTTCAAATATTAAAGGCGATATCGGAAACATAAGCCGCTCCTTGCTTGAAGCCGCGGGTCCGGCTCCAAAATGTCTTGATATTATAAACGGCTTGAAATTACCTGAAGCAGCGGCCGAAATGTGCGCTGAGCTTAGTAAACTGGTTGCCAGACTTGCTGAAATAGCACCCGATTTAATGGTCACGGTTGACCCGGGCGAATATACTGGATTTGAATATCAAACGGGTATCAGCTTTAGTCTTTTTGCCAGCGGTGTTCGCGGCGAGCTTGGCCGCGGCGGGCGCTATTTGGTTAACGGCGAACATGGGGAAGGCGAGCCAGCAACGGGCTTCTCACTTTATCTTGACAGTTTGATGCGCGCCCTTGATGGCTACGAGCCGCAAAAGAAGGTTTTTGTGCCTTACGGCATAGGCCGGGAAGATTTGTCTAACCTTCAATCTCAGGGATATAACACTATTTCGGGACTTGAAGAATATACGGACATTGCCGCTGAGGCAAAAAGAATGGAATGTGATTATTATTGGTCTGATGGCCAGATAAATGAAATAACCGGAGGTTTATAATTGTGTCTAATGTAGTTGTGGTGGGCTCCCAGTGGGGCGACGAGGGAAAAGGTAAAATTGTTGATTGGCTAAGTGAACGCGCCGATGTGGTTGTGCGTTTTCAAGGTGGTCATAATGCCGGACACACTCTTGTTATTGACGGGGAAGTTTATAAATTAAGCCTGCTTCCTTCGGGCATCGTACGGGGCGGAAAATTATCTATTATCGGTAACGGTGTTGTTGTTGATCCGTGGGCACTGGTTCATGAAATGAAAAAACTCAGTAGTCAGGGTGTGACGATCGATGCAAAAAGCTTACTTGTCTCTGAAAATTGTGCACTCATTTTACCGCTTCACGGCGAGCTTGATGCTATACGCGAAGACGCGGCAAAGGCCCGCGCTGAAACCGGACCGGTGATCGGCACAACAAGACGCGGCATCGGCCCAGCTTATGAAGATAAGGTTGCTAGACGAGCGATTCGGGTTTGTGATTTAAAATCTGAAAAAACTGTAGCCGAAAGGGTAGATGTGCTTCTATCCCATCATAATCCACTTCGTAGAGGACTTGGTTTTGATGAAGTTGATCGCGACGAATTAATTGCCCAGATTATGGAAGTATCAAAACATGTTCTTCCACTTGTCGGGGCGAGCTGGCGGGTGCTTGATGATGCAAAAAAAGCGGGTAAGAAAATCCTCTTTGAAGGTGCTCAGGGCATTATGCTTGATATTGATCACGGCACCTATCCGTTCGTCACATCATCCAATGTAGTCGCTTCACAAGCAGCTGGTGGTTCAGGAATCGGAGTAGGAAGCTTAAATTACATACTTGGCATTACTAAAGCTTACACCACACGAGTTGGCAGCGGACCTTTCCCGACCGAACTTTTTGACGAAGTAGGACAGGGGCTTGGCGAACGTGGCCATGAATTTGGAACCGTCACCGGCCGTAGTCGCCGCTGTGGCTGGTTTGACGCGATAATGGTGCGTCAGGTTATGAAAATTTCCGGCATTACCGGTATCGCCCTTACCAAGCTTGATGTGCTTGACGGCATGGATGAACTTAAAATTTGTGTAGGTTATGAGCTTGACGGTGAACAACTTGATTATTTCCCGGCGTCAACTGATGATCAGGCAAAAGTCACGCCGATCTATGAAACCATGCATGGCTGGTCGGAAAGTACTTTTGGGGCCAGAAGCTGGGTCGATCTTCCGGCGCGGGCCATTAAATATGTCCGCCGTATTGAAGAACTAATCGAAACTCCCGTGGCAATTCTTTCCACAAGTCCCGAGCGTGAAGATACTATTCTTGTTAAAAATCCGTTCGAAGGATAACTTTTTACTGATCTATCGTAATCATGCCGTCTTCTGTGGCGGCATTTTTCATGGCGGCTTGTAATTTTTCAAAAGCGCGCGCTTCGATTTGACGTACCCGTTCGCGGCTGATGTTATATTCGTGACTGAGTACTTCAAGTGTCTTCGGACTATCGCTTAAGCGGCGTTCGGTGATGATATGTTGCTCGCGTTCATTAAGCACATCCATCGCGTCAGCCATTAGACCGCGCCTGTAATTCAATTCTTCGGCGTCTGAATAGGCGGTTTCCTGATCCGGTGTGTTTTCATCAACCAGCCAGTCCTGCCATTCGCCTTCGATATCGGCGCGCATTGGTGCGTTAAGGGAATGATCTGCACCGGCCATACGGCGGTTCATTTGCACCACTTCTTCTTCTTTAACATCAAGTTTGGTTGCGATCTCTGTCACATGATCCGGGTGAAGGTCACCTTCTTCAATTGCCTGTATCTGGCCTTTAATGCGGCGCAGATTAAAAAACAGTTTTTTCTGGGCGGCTGTGGTACCGATTTTAACAAGTGACCAAGACCGCAGAATATATTCATGGATCGATGCTTTAATCCACCACATGGCATAAGTGGCAAGTCTGAACCCTTTATCTGGGTCGAAACGTTTTACCGCCTGCATCATACCTACATTGCCTTCGGAAATAAGATCACCAACAGGTAGGCCGTAGCCACGGTAGCCCATAGCAATTTTAGCCACAAGACGCAGATGTGACGTGACCAGCTTATGGGCTGCGTCCGTATCACCATGCTCGGTCCATGATTTTGCCAACATAAATTCTTCATCAGGCTTAAGCATAGGAAATTTACGGATTTCATGCAGGTAGCGCGTTAAGCTGCCGTCCGGCGAGATTATCGGTAAATTATTATTAGCCATTTTGAGTTTTATCCCTGATTTTTCATCATTTTTTTATCATATTAAAACATTTAGGCGCAATTTAGGCGCTTTCAAGTGCATTAATCAATCGCTTTATATCATTTGGTAATTCTATTTCAAATGTCAAGAGCTGCTTGGTGGCAGGATGGATGAAACCGATCAGATAAGCATGAAGCGCTTGGCGGCTAAATTCATTAATGGCCTGCTTTGCGCGATCAGAAAAATTCTTTTGCGGATTACTTCTTCTGCTATAGAGCGGGTCGCCTACAAGCGGATAGCCAATTTGCGCCATATGGACACGAATCTGATGGGTTCGTCCCGTCTCAAGTCGACATTCCACCAGTGATAAAGTTGGTGCAAGCCCCTGTTTTACATTAGCCCGTGATGTTATTTTTCGCGGAGGCTCAATTCTTTTCACCACTTTGTAATGAGTGATCGCATGTTTTCCAGAGGGGTTTACGGCAATTTTTAAGCGGTTTTTAGTGTCGCGCTTTAGCGGCTTATTAATTGTTCCGCTCGTTGGGTTTGGCACACCCCACACCACTGCATAATAAGCCCGCTCAAGACTATGTTTGGCAAACTGTTTTGAAAGCCCCCTATGGGCGATGTCTGATTTTGCGACCACCATTAGCCCGCTGGTGTCTTTATCAATTCTGTGAACGATGCCAGGGCGCTTAACGCCGTTTATTCCAGACAGGCTATCTCCGCAGTAATGTATCAGTGCATTAACCAGTGTACCGCTATTATTGCCCGGCGCCGGGTGAACGACCATGCCGGCAGGTTTATAAAGAACCAGTAAATGTTCATCTTCATAATGAATATCAAGCGGGATATCTTCTCCCTCAGGGTCGGGATCAATAATTTCTGGAATGGTAATACTAAAGCTATCGCCGACTTTTACCCGATATGACGGATCAGTTATTTGTTCTGAATGAGTGAATATAACTTGACCTTGCTCGATCAGGCTTTTAAGACGGGAACGGCTTATGTCATCCAGTTTAAGCGTAAGAAATTTGTCAAGGCGTAGGCCTTTATCTTCTTCCAGCGCGACTGTTTCGTATTTATGAGGGTTATCTATAATCATGTCACAAGAACCAATGCCAAAAAATTACCGATTACTCAAGGGAATTGTGATTACCTTGGGCATTTTAATTATTGTCATGGTGGCAATAATCGTTGTTGCGTCGGTCATGAAATATAATGATCAGAAAGATGCCGAAGCTTCTCTGGTCGAAAAATATCAAACTACGCAGGTTGTTGAAGCCGGTGAGATTAAACCGTTTGAAATGGATTTGCCGCTTGAAACAGGTCAAAGAATTATTGATGTAAAGACAGACAATAATTATCTGGTTGTACAAATCGGCACCGTGATACCGGAAAAAATTCTCATTATTAATTATAGCGGTAAAATTGTCGGCACTATAAACGTCAAGTAACTATTCGTCTTCAACAGGTAATGAAAGCTTAATCAACCCTTTCATTTTATTGGGATCTATCGGCTTGCCGCGGCGAAGGATACTAATGCGTCCTGCACGGGCCAGCGATTTAGCCTGCTGTTTTACCGAAAGTAGATATTTACGCCAGACATCATCCGGGTCACTATCCTTGGCACGGTCTTTGGCAATTTTGATAGCGATATCATTAGG
>ENA-OREN01003134-OREN01003134.1-marine-metagenome-genome-assembly--contig:-NODE-3134-length-15700-cov-3.520003_pt1 | contig 15700 bp, 18 predicted proteins | sample MGYA00248624_ERZ508555 | MGnify/ENA primary metagenome ERZ508555 (study PRJEB26222, sample SAMN06267773) | marine metagenome | isolation source: Saanich Inlet, British Columbia, Canada | place...
TCTATGGCACGGACGAATTCAAACTCCGGTGGATCAGTGAAGGAGAGTATGACACTGACGCCAGCTCTTTTGAAACGTTAGAAAATCAACTGGTTGGGCAAGTGCCGATCTCCGATTTTTTTGATGCCAAGGCCGGGGTTCGTGCCGATACACCGAAGAGTGTGGATCGTTGGTACGGTGTTCTCGGCATCGCGGGGCTTGCTCCCCAGTGGTTCGAAGTGGATGCCAGTTTGTTCATCAGCGAGGAGGGCGATGCATCGGCAAGGTTAGATGTAGAGTACGAATTGTTGCTAACCAACAGACTAATCCTGACGCCATCTGCTGAACTAAACGTCGCTTTTTCTGAGGATACCGAGATTGGCGTCGGTTCTGGTGTAAGTAGTGGAGAAGTTGGGCTGCGGCTAAGCTACGACGTGATTGACCGCTTGTTCTCGCCATACGTCGGGATTGTTCACGAACAAACATTTGGGAATACGAAAGACCTCGCCGAGAGTGAGGGTGAAGATACGAGTTCCTGGTTGGCTGTTATCGGAACGAAGGTCGTCTTCTAACCTCTAGAATCTGGTGATCCGTGTTGAGTCATCCAGCCGGTGAAGAAAAGAAATTTTTCTTCACCGGCACAGGAACCCCTGTGTCAAATTCTGTAGAAAATTTCAAACCATAGGACGTCATAAAGTGCGCCTTTTAGATACCCTTCATCTGGGCATTGATAGTTTCGCGCAGTACGCGATGGATGACACGACCCATTGGTGGCACCATTCAGTCCACAAGGTCGTGACCTATGTCATGCCAAGCATACTTGTTGTTATATGCGTGTATTGGCTCGCCAGAACCGCAGGTAAGGCAATTCGCGAGAACCGTATCAATCGCATTGACCGGATGTCGTCAATTGAAGATGATAACTCTCCGTTTACCGTCGGCCTGTTTCGCTTTCTCCACAAATACACTTGGCGTCAGCAATCCTGGCTGGTCGCCGGTGCAGCGTTGTCACTCCCCGCGCTCTATGCTTCGCTGGAACTCCCAAAAAACATCATCAACTACGCAATCAATTCGGGGCATTTCCCGATCACTGTCTCTGGCTTCTCCATTGAACAGGTTCCGTTCTTGTTCGTCCTTTGCAGTGCATTTTTGGTCATTATTGTGATCAGTGGTGGGTTGAAATTTGCGATCAATCTCTTCAAGGGAAAAGTTGCAGAAAATCTTTTGCGCAGATTTAGGATTCTATTACACCGCGAATGGAGAAGGTCTGGGTGTCCAGGTGGCAATGCGCAATTGATTCCCGTTCTTATTCAGGAAATTGAGCCAATTGGTGGTTTCGCTGGCGATATTGCAGTGACGCCCCTGTTTCAGGGCGGAACATTCTTGACGATTTTGCTCTTCATGTTTGTCCAGGACCCGGTGTTGGGTGCCGCGGCGATCGCTCTCTTGCCTGTTCAATTGGCAATAATCCCCCGGCTACAGAAAAAAATTAATGTCCTGAGTAGAGACCGCGTGAAACAAGTTCGAAAACTTGGAGCATCACTGGATGAACCGAACGTTTATGGAAACAGAAGATATGTCAAAAACGTTCACGATTCTTTTCGGGTGTTGCAGGTGATTCGAATTGATATTTACCGGCGCAAATTTTTGATGAAGGGACTGAACAATTTTCTAAATCATCTATCGCCGTTTTTCTTCTATACGATTGGCGGTTATCTCGTGATTGACGGAAACTTGTCATTTGGCGCTCTTGTCGCTGTTCTTGGCGCACACAAAGATTTTGCCTCACCGTTGAAAGAACTGTTCCGATACTATCAGACCATGGAAGACGTCAAAGTTCGCTACGATGAGATCCAGAAGTTTCTCATCAATACGGCAGCCGGTGGGGAATTTGAGCCGATCGCTCTAACCAAGGATGAGCCCATACCGTCAAGTGTGTGAGATTACTCGGTAGTTGTCGAAGTTTAAAACGTAGGGCCATATGACATGATTTGCACTCTACGGTCCTCTGGGGAGTGTGATCGTTGCGACGAGGCCCCCCTGATCGCCGTTTCGAAGGGCAATTTCACCACCATGCTCATTGGCGATGGACTGAACAATACTCAACCCGAGTCCGGCACCACCCGTTTTTCGATTTCTGGATTGTTCAACGCGATAGAACGGAAGAAACACCTTTTCCAGTTCCTGTTCGGGGATACCGGGCCCGTTGTCAGCCACACTAATCTCCACACCCTGTTCAGTCTTCAACATATTAACGGACGCTGCGTCAGCAAACTTTACAGCGTTTTCGATCACATTTGTCACGGCGCGCTGCAATGCGATTGGTTTACCCCGAAATATCAGCGAGTCGGTTAGGCTGCTCGTTATGGAATACCCGGCATCCTGAATGTCGTCGCAAATGCTGCCAACCAGTGCAGATAGATCAATATCCTGACTTTCTTCTACTTCATATCCTTCACGTGCGAACGTGAGCGTTGACGCAATCATTGCTTCCATATCATTGAGCGTAGACTGCATCTTCTCTCGCCCCACTTCGTCTTCGACAAATTCCGTTCGAAGCCGAAGGAGTGTAATGGGCGTGCGAAGATCGTGGGCAATCGCGGCCAACATTTCCGTTCGGTTATCTATCAGGCGTTTTAACTGCTGTTGCATACGATTGAACGCATTCGTGGCATGGCGTAGTTCCAGTGGCCCGGCAACAATCAGGGGAGGCGCACTAACATCTCGACCCAATCGTTCAGCGGCTGCCGTAAAGATGCGCAGGGGTGCCGTGACCTTGCGGATCACCCAAAGAGAAAGCAGAACCACACCAACGGCCATCAATGAAATCGACAGGACTGCACGGCCCCCCCATACTTTCCTCGTGCCGGTAACGTGTGTGCGAAAATTTAACCAAGCGCCATCACTGAGTCGGACTGATGCTCTCAATTGTCGCCCTTCAGTATTGAATAGAATGTTTTCCAACCATGACGGTTCATCTGCTGTAGAAGGAGTGCCATTCTCATTCGTCCCTTCTTGGGAGGCCTTGCGAACAATCTGGACAATCACATCGCCTGCCTCAGTGCGGTCAAGAAGGACTTGTATGTGTTCCTTGACTAGCGTTGCCTGAGCGTTATCACCGAGTGCCCCAATGTATTGCCTTTCGGGTGTGACGGACATTCCTAAACTTGGTTCCGTCATGGTCTGCAACATGCGTTGGTGCCAGGCTGGCGGTGTTCCATCGATCATCCGCACGACCGAGGCTATTTGTTGTGAGAAGTGCGCACCGGCGGACTCCACGGACATTTCAATACGGTCAGCAGTATAGATCGCCATACTGAAGAAATGGGATGCCGTTAGCCCGATCAGTAGAACCGCGATCATTCTTCCGGCAAGACTGTCAGGAACCAGCCGCATTAGGCCGTCCTCACCGACGGGGTGAACACGTATCCGCCACCCCATACAGTCTTGATTAATTCTGGGTTTTTTGGGTCCACCTCGAGCTTCTTTCGAAGGCGACTGACCTGGGTATCAATGCTGCGATCAAACGGTGCTATATCTCGGCCCTGTGCCAAGTCCAGTAATTGATCCCGTGATAGCACGTGGCCCGGATGTTGTATGAAGACAAGTAACAGCTTGAACTCGCCTGTACTGAGAGGAACAACGACCCCACCATCTGTAACAAGCTGGCGCTTTGCGATGCTGAACGTCCAAAGATCGAATTCGACGGTGGTTTCCTTCGGCAGACGTCGGTTTTCCGGCAAACTTTCCGTCCGCCGAAGTACGGACTTTATCCGCGCTAGAAGTTCCCGGGGATTAAAAGGTTTTGCCAAATAGTCATCGGCCCCCATTTCAAGACCGATGATCCGGTCTGTTTCGTCCCCCAATGCGGTCAACATGATGATTGGAACTGTAGACTTACCACGCAGATATCTGCATAGCGCTAACCCGTCATCTCCGGGCAACATGATATCGAGCACGACCAGATCAATCTGGTGCTCAGCCATCACCCGTTTCATGGCATCACCATCTTCGGCGTAACTTGTGCGAAAGCCGTGCTGGCGAAGAAACCGGCCAACCAGCTCACAAAGCTCGTCATTGTCATCAACGACGAGGATATGCGCAGAATTTTTCATACCGCCAGTATATGTCATTGCCCACGAAGCTCACCGAAAAACTTGTGACAAAGTTTGCCGCAATGTCACAGAGACAAACTTTGGCACAACAAACCCCATTTTTGACGAACTTCAGAAAAACTTCTCTGTTCTAATCACATCATCGGAAAGCAGTTACATGAACCACATTAAATAAGGAGAGAATTCCAAGGGGCGTGTTCGAATTCGGGGTTTGCTTCCCTTTCCCCGAGGCGAATGATCTTTCAAAAAAGGTCACACCGTCTTGAAACGTTCCCAGGAGAGGCGCAGCCGTGCAAGAGGTTCATCATGGCCTCCATATCTTTCAGCAATTTTCTCTACTCCAATTGTTGCGGAAAGAATGATGAAGCTGACTGCACGAGTTGCGCCGCAGATCACTATCGGACGATGAGCACCCAACGAGGCGAATAGATTCGCGATTAGGTAGGACACCATGGAAACACTTCTATATTTCATAATTTGGGCAGGCATGATTTTCGTCATGATGCGCTTTGGATGCGGGTCGCACGTCATGGGCCACAAGCATTCGACCAAACGCGACCACAATCAAACTGCCGCCACATGTGCTTCCGAAGTTCTCTGGGAACCACCCGCGAAGGACCGAGACCTGGTTTGTCAAAAAACGGTTCATACCAATACTGCCAAGCCAAGCGTCCATGGCGGTCGGGTATACTATTTCTGCTCACGTGACTGCCGTGAAGCATTTGAGGCTGCGCCAGATATCTACATCGGTGATGCGCAGAAAACGCTGCCCGGTCGTGACCATGAGGTAACCGTCCATGGCTGATGTATCTCAACGTTTTTCAGGCGATACTGAGCATGGTGTTGCCTTACCAGTACGGGCTTATCCTCAGATTCCAGTTCTTGTATTGGGGATGAGCCTCAGTAGCTTCCTGGCCATTTCTTACCTCATATGCGTCGTTTTTGACCTGTGGTTTCCCGAGTTTGCCATGCGGTCTGCATGGGAGGTGCTCCTGCCGGGTTTTGTGTGGTTGACGTGGAAAGGGTTCCTGATCGGCCTGATTGATGCACTTGGTTATGGCTGGTTTATTGCCCTTATTTTTGGGCCGTTGTTCAACTATTTCTCCGAACGAATGGCAAGATGAATAGAGTGCCGGGATAAGAACAATGAACACACCTCTCAAGTTTGATTTCAGGAAATTTCTACATTCTCCCATCGGTCTCGTATCCATCGTTGGAGCTACAGTCCTTGGATACTATCTCTTGCGGGAAAGTCAGATCAGTTTCGATGCACTTCTGCCATTCCTTTTAGTTGGAGGCTGCATACTGATGCACCTTTTCATGCCACATGGCCACGGCCATTCGAAGGGTGGTGAAAACGACGCACGACAGGAACCTGATAACACTCGTCCGCATTCCACCAAGGATGAATCTAAAACTCATCGCCTGAATCGGGAATGAGATCAGAGATAATCGATATGACAATCTCTACGACAAACGAAGATAAATATGTTCCCCACGGAAGACTCCTGTTTTTTGTGCCCGTTGTGGCATTTGCAGGAATTGCCGTCGCATTCGCCATCGGCTTGACGTTGAATCCACAGGAAATTCCCTCTGCTTTGATTGGAAAGGAAGTTCCAGAATTCGCGTTACCGCCCGTAAAAGGGCGGGCGCTTTCATTGTCATCAACGGATCTGAAGGGTGAAATCTTGCTCGTCAATGTTTTTGCATCATGGTGCGTCGAATGCCGCGCTGAGCATCCGTTGTTGATGAACCAGAAACCCTCTCTTATGCAATGCCGCTAGTTTGTTCCATAGGCGCTGACGTCAGACAGGAACATGCTTGAACGCGAAGAGATCGTACCCAACGTTGGTGATTTCCATTGCATCGAGTACCTGGGCGCGAAGCTGTTGATTGCGCGCGGTGATGACGAAAAGGTGCGCGTGTTTGCCAATACCTGCCGCCATCGTGGTGCGTCCCTGAAAGAAGGATCCGGTAACTGTAAGAAGTTTCGTTGTCCGTATCACTTCTGGACCTACGGTCTGGATGGTCAGCTCATCGTTGCGCCGAACTTCACCGATTCCAATGGTGAAGCGTTGATCAACGATTCAAATAAGGAAGAATACGGCCTTGCCGAAGTGGAGAGCGGCACATGGGGGGGATTTATCTTTGTGCGGCTCGGCGAAGACACTCAGACATTGACGCAACATCTTGGCTCTTTTGTCGACGCCCTGGCATCTCACAAACTTGAAGACATGCGGTGCGCCCGCAAGGTTGTCTACGATATGGATGCCAACTGGAAATGCTTCATTGAGAACTATGTAGACCTCTACCACATCCCCTACGTTCATAAGGACTCGCTTGCGAGGTGGAAAACAACCGAGTACCACCAAACCAAACCACATGGTCATGAACGCATTGGCTTTGCCGTCCACGAGGGCAGTCAGTTACTTTTGCCAGGTGAAGACTATGTGGGTTTTCCAGCCATGCCCCAGATTGATGCAGACAAGAAGGGCGGGACGTTTTTCTCTACGCTGCCCCCGTCATTCCTGATGACCATATCCAATGATGGCGCACTGGTTTTTCAGAGCGAACCTGTGTCTGCCGGTAAATCACGGCTGATCGTCAGTTCCCTGTTCCCAAAATCATATTTCGAGCGGGACGATTTTGAATCCTTAAGCGAAAACTATTACCGGCGCAATAGCATGGTGGTGATCGAGGACAAGGACGTGACAAACCGTCAGTACGAAGGCATTCAGTCACCGTTTGCCAGAGTAGCACGGCTTTGCAATGACGAAGCCAGGCTGAATATATTTGCGAACTGGATACTTGATCAGGTCATCGGTGCCGACGACAAAGAGGCCATGGCCGCAGAATAATGCTTCCCTTGTTTTCAGTCTGATCGCGCCCGTAACGCACGATTGCGTATGCCGGTTGGCGTGGGTCACGCGCCATACCAGTAGCTCCCCTGCATCAATGGCATCCCCACCTGCATCGCCGCAGCACGTCATAAAATCTGCAGAGTCGCTCCCTGTAAGGAATTATTAAGACCTAGGATTCACATTGGAGTCGGGTTTGGCCTTAATACGCACGTACAGAAAGTAACTGCGAAGGGCAGGGTTAGTAATGGGTTCGGTTTCCAATGTTCGCACTGGCTTACGCCAGATTGCGGGACCAATGATTGGCGTTTGCGCCATCGTGTACTTTGGTTTCCACGTGGTGCATGGCGACCGTGGGCTACTGACATACGTACAGCTAAAAAAAGGCATTGCTGAAACGCTACCCGTTCTGGAAGAGGCCCGGATCAGGCGGGAACAATTGGCAAACCGTGTGCGACTGCTGCACCCGAGCAATCTGGACCTGGATATGTTGGAAGAGCGCGCCCGTATCATGCTGAACTACGGCTACGTAGACGACGTGGTCATCCTTTACGAAGGGGAACCAGATACATGACAACCAAACGCCCGGAATACCAGGAAGGTGCAATCTACCGCATCACCATTCACGTGGACGAAAGTCTCAGCGGCCTGGACGGTCATGTGCGCGCCGCGCGCGAAATGGCCACAGTGGCCACGCGCCAACCAGGATTCATCAGCCTCGATACCCAGCGGCACGCCGGGCGGTTAAACGCCTTTATTATCTTGTGGTCCGATCTGGAAGCCATTGATGAATGGCGGGCCAAGATTTATGAACAGGCCTTGCAACGCTATGGCACCGACGCATGGCAGACGTTTTCGGATATGAAACTGGAAACACTGGAACACCACACGGTCGCCATTCAGGACAACCGGCCGCTGCATCAGCGCTGGCAGGGAATGGCCGGACGTTTGTTACATGAATTAAAAGGGGTGCGAAGCGCCTAACGTTAACCATAAACGTGTAAAAACAGACCTGCTCGACATCATGCAACACGACGTTGCACTTTTTCTATGTACCTGTAAAATATCAATAAAATAACAAACCATTATAATTATTAACTGATTTTTTGTTAATTAACTAAAGTACCTTCAATTTACGAATCACCTGTGGTAGCTTCTGCATGTTCACATGTGCAATCAGGGCGAAAGTCGTAATAGTCCAATGGCAAAACAAGCGAAGTCCACCAAGAAGTCCAAATCACCATCCAAGGCCAAACCATCCACAGCCGCCAACACTGGTGAGCAGTTGCTTGAGTATTACAGGCAGATGCTGCTGATCCGACGGTTCGAGGAAAAGGCCGGGCAGTTATACGGCATGGGCCTGATCGGTGGTTTCTGTCATCTCTATATCGGTCAGGAAGCCGTTGTGGTTGGTATGATGGCCGCCGCTCAGGAGCAGGACTCGTTGCTGACCAGCTACCGCGACCACGGCCACATGCTGGCCGCTGGTATGGATCCCAAAGGGGTGATGGCCGAACTCACGGGTCGCATCGGTGGTTATTCCAAAGGCAAGGGCGGCTCCATGCATATGTTCAGCCGCGAAAAGAACTTCTACGGTGGGCACGGTATTGTGGGTGCGCAGGTGCCATTGGGCACCGGTCTGGCCTTCGCCCACAAATACAAGGGCGATGGTGGGGTGAACCAGGTTTACTTCGGCGACGGGGCTGCCAACCAGGGCCAGGTTTATGAATCCTTTAATATGGCGGCGCTGTGGTCACTGCCTGTCGTCTATGTGATTGAGAACAATCATTACGCCATGGGCACCTCCACAACCCGCGGATCAGCCATGACTGAATTTCACAAGCGTGGCGAAGCACAAGGCATTCCCGGCCTGAAAGTAAACGGCATGGATGTGGTTGAAGTGCGCGAAGCCGCCGATATGGCGGTCGGCCATTGCCGCAGTGGCAAGGGGCCTTACATTCTGGATATGGAAACATACAGGTACCGTGGTCATTCCATGTCGGACCCGGCCAAATACCGCTCCAAAGACGAAGTCAGCAAGGTCCGTAAGGAAAGCGATCCCATTGATACCTTACGCGAGCGCATCGTGTCCGCTAAATTTGGTGATGAAGCCTTCCTCAAAGATCTCGACAAAGAGGTCAAAGCCATTGTGATCGAAGCCGCTGAGTTTGCTCAGACCAGCCCTGAGCCCGATGTGAGCGAGCTTTACACCGATGTTTTAATCGAAGCCTGATCAGGACCAGAGCAGGAATAGGAACCAGATATATGACAACGCAAATCCTGATGCCGGCCCTGTCACCTACCATGACCGAGGGCAAACTGGCCAAGTGGCTCAAGAATGAAGGTGACACGGTTGAATCCGGTGACGTGATCGCCGAAATCGAAACCGATAAAGCCACCATGGAAGTGGAAGCCGTGGACGAAGGCACCATGGGCAAGATCATGGTCGCCGAAGGTACCGAAGGTGTGGCCGTTAACACGGTTATCGCCGTGTTACTGGAAGAAGGCGAGGATGCGTCGGCTATCACTGATGCACCGGCATCCCCAGCACCCGTAGCCACCGCACCGGAACCTGCCGCTGCTGCTCCTGTTTCGGCTGCTCCTGTTTCGGCTGCACCATCACCTGTAGCGCCCATCACGGCATCACCGCCGGAGCCCGATTATGACGGCCCCATGGTCCAAATGACCGTTCGTGAAGCCTTGCGCGATGCCATGGCCGAAGAAATGCGCAAGGACGATGACGTGTTTCTCATGGGTGAAGAGGTTGCTGAATATCAGGGTGCCTATAAAATTTCCCAAGGCATGTTGGAAGAATTTGGCGACCGCCGGGTCATCGACACACCGATTACCGAGCACGGCTTCGCCGGTCTGGGTGTGGGGGCCGCCTTTGGTGGGCTTAAACCCATCGTCGAATTCATGACCTTTAACTTCGCCATGCAAGCCATTGATCACATCATCAACTCAGCCGCCAAAACGCTTTATATGTCCGGGGGCCAGATGGGCGCCAACATCGTCTTTCGCGGTGCCAACGGTGCTGCGGCGCGTGTGGGCGCGCAACATTCACAGTGCTATGCGTCTTGGTACGCGCACTGTCCCGGCCTGAAAGTGGTGGTGCCGTGGTCTGCGGCGGATGCCAAGGGGTTACTGAAAGCCGCCATTCGCGATCCGAACCCGATCATCTTTCTGGAAAACGAAATTCTGTACGGCCAAAGCTTCGATGTGCCGGACGACCCTGATTTCGTCCTGCCCATCGGTAAAGCAAAAGTCGAACGCGTCGGTACCGATGTGACCATCGTGGCTTATTCCATCATGGTCGGTACTGCCCTTGAAGCCGCCGACGCACTGGCCGCCGCGGGCATCAGTGCCGAAGTCATCAACCTGCGCACCATACGTCCCATTGATACGGCAACAATCGTTGACTCGGTTAAGAAGACCAACCGCATCGTGTCGCTGGAAGAAGGCTGGCCTGCTTGTAATATCGGCTCGGAGATCGCCGCGCTGATGATGGAACATGCCTTTGACCATTTGGATGCACCCGTGATCCGGGTTTGCGGCGAAGATGTGCCTATGCCCTACGCGGCCAATCTGGAAGCCCTGGCACTACCCAAGGCCAACCACGTGATCGAGGCGGCTAAATCCGTCTGTTACGCGTGAACGGGAAGGGATTAGCATCATGCCAATACAGATTTTAATGCCCGCCCTGTCGCCCACCATGACCGAAGGCAACCTGGCCAAGTGGCACAAAGCCGAAGGCGATGCGGTTGAATCCGGTGACGTGATCGCCGAAATCGAAACCGACAAAGCCACCATGGAAGTAGAAGCCGTGGAAGAAGGCACCATGGGCAAAATCCTGGTCGCCGAAGGCACCACGGGTGTGCTGGTCAATCAGCCCATCGCATTGTTGTTGGAAGAAGGCGAAGACGCTGCGGCCCTTGAGGGCGCGGTGACTGCGGCACCTGCACCAGCACCAGCCGCTCCAGTCGAAGCCGCGCCCGCTGAAGCGGCTCCGGCACCAGCCGCTGCCCCTATTGCCGCCGCACCATCAGGCGGCCGCGTGTTTGCCAGTCCGCTAGCCAAACGTTTAGCGACAAATGGTGGTATCGATATCGCTGCTGTGACCGGGTCCGGGCCACACGGCCGTGTGGTCAAACGGGATGTGGAATCAGCTATCGCTTCTGGTGGCACACCCGCCGCACCACAAACGGCGACTGCAACTACACCGGCACCAAGCCCTATAATGATCGACGAAAGTGGTCTGCCGCCTTACCGGGAAGAGCCGCACAGCACCATGCGCAAGGTTATCGCGCGGCGTTTGACTGAGTCCAAGCAAACCGTGCCGCATTTCTATCTGACGGTGGATTGCGAGTTGGATAATCTGTTGGCGCTCCGCAAGGACCTGAACAGTCGATCCGATGCCTACAAGATTTCGGTCAACGACTTCATCATCCGTGCGGTAGCGATTGCATTGAAGAAAGTGCCCGAAGCCAACGCCATGTGGACGGACGAAGCCATGCGGTATTTCGAACAAGCAGACGTGTCGGTCGCCGTGGCAATACCGGGCGGCTTGATCACCCCGGTGATACGCGACGCGGGGTCCAAAGGGCTGGTCGAGATATCCACCGAAATCAAAGATATGGCGACCAGGGCCCGCGACGGAAAGCTGATGCCCGAAGAATATCAGGGCGGCTGCTTCACCATCTCAAATCTTGGTATGTTCGGCATCGACAATTTCTCAGCCATTATTAACCCACCCCAAGCCTGTATTCTGGCCGTGGGGGCAGGGAAACAACAGGCCGTGGTCAAAGACGGCGCGCTGGCTGTCGCTACCGTTATGAGCTGTACGCTGGCTGTGGATCACCGGGTCGTGGACGGGGCCGTTGGTGCCCAGTTCATGGCGGCGTTCAAGCCATTGATCGAAGATCCGGTCAGCATGTTGCTGTGACGTGAGTGAGGGACTGATGGATATTTATCACATTTGGTGCGATTTGAAGCCGGGCGTTAGCGATCTGGAATTTTGCGCGCGGGTTTCGGTATATATGACGCACCTGAAAGATGGCGGGAAAATATCCAACTTTCGTATCACCCGCCGGAAACTGGGCCTTGGTCCGGCTGAAATGGCTGAGTTTCATATCACGTTGGAAACAGAAAATCTGGCCCAACTGGACGAAGCATTTCAGCACGTAGCCAGCAGGTCCGGCGAGGTTGAGTCGTTCCATCACGCCGTTAATTCACAAGTATCGTCGGTCAAATTCGCCCTGTATCGGGATTTCCCTGATGCAGTGCGAAAGACAGGCGAAGAGAAATTCTGAAATAGGTAAAGCACATGGCAGATACAACTTTTGACGTTGTTATTATCGGCGGTGGTCCGGGCGGTTATGTGACGGCTATTCGCGGCGCGCAACTCGGCATGAAGGTAGCCGTGGTTGAGAAGCAGCACCTGGGCGGTATCTGTCTGAACTGGGGTTGCATCCCCACCAAAGCGTTGCTGCGATCTGCCGAAATTCTCGATTACATGAACAATGCCGAATCTTACGGCCTGAAAGCTGACAACGTGGGCTTTGATCTGGCCAAAATCGTGGCCCGGTCACGCGGTGTGTCCAAACAGCTCAATAGTGGTGTTGGACACCTGCTGAAGAAAAACAAAGTCACCGTGGTAGACGGCGAGGGCAAGCTGAACGGCCCCGGTCAGGTGGACATCACCAAGGACGGCAAGACGCTGCCATCCCTCAAAGCCAAACACGTTATTGTGGCCACGGGCGCACGCCCTCGCGCACTGCCGGGTTTGGAAGCGGACGGCAAACTGGTCTGGAGCTATTTTGAGGCTTTGGTGCCCGAAACCATGCCTAAATCCCTGCTGGTCATTGGATCAGGTGCCATCGGTATCGAATTTGCCAGCTTCTACAACTCATTAGGGGCAGATGTCACCGTGGTTGAGGTTATGTCACAGGTTCTGCCCGTGGAAGATGCGGAAATTGCTGCCGTTGCCCGCAAACAATTTGAGAAACACGGCCTCAAGATCATGACCAGCGCGAAGGTTACGAACTTAGCCAAGGGTGCGAACAACGTGACCGCCACCATTGAAACCGAAGACGGTAAATCTGAAACCCTCACCGTGGACCGGGTGATTTCGGCCGTGGGCGTGGTTGGCAACATTGAAAACATCGGTCTGGAATCCACCAAAATCAAAACGGATCGGGGTTGCATTGTTATTGATGAACTGTGCCGCACGGCGGAGACCGGCGTCTATGCCATCGGTGATGTGGCCGGCCCCCCCATGCTGGCCCACAAGGCCGAGCACGAAGGCGTGATCTGTATTGAGGCCATCGCCGGTCTGAACGTACACCCACTGGACAAAGCCAAAATTCCGGGCTGCACCTATTGCCACCCTCAGATCGCCAGCGTGGGCCTGACCGAAGGAAAAGCCGTCGCTGCCGGACACGAAGTCCGCGTCGGCCGGTTCCCCTTCATGGGTAATGGTAAGGCCATTGCGCTGGGTGAGGCTGACGGATTGGTGAAAACCGTGTTTGATGCCAAAACCGGTGAATTGCTGGGCGCCCATATGGTGGGGGCCGAGGTTACCGAACTGATCCAGGGCTTTGTTGTGGCCATGGGTTTGGAGACCACAGAAGAAGACCTTATGCATACGGTCTTCCCACACCCCACGTTATCTGAAATGATGCACGAGTCAGTACTGGATGCGTACGGACGCGTGATCCATATGTAGGACTTGCTTTAAGTGACACAAACAATTCGCCATCCGGAAAAAGCTCACAAACCGGACAACCCTTCGCCCCGTAAACCGCCATGGATCAGGGTCAAAGCCCCCACATCCAGCGAGTACGGTAAAACCCGCAAGCTGGTGAAGGAACACGGCCTCAACACTGTATGCGAAGAAGCCGCCTGTCCCAATATCGGTGAATGCTGGGCCATGCGTCATGTGACGGTGATGATCCTGGGCGATATCTGCACGCGGGCCTGTGCGTTTTGCAATGTGGCCACGGGCAAACCCGGTGCCGTGGATGCGATGGAGCCTGAAAACGTCTCTATCACGGCGGCAAAACTAGGCCTCAAGCACATGGTTATTACATCGGTAGACCGGGATGATCTGGCCGATGGTGGTGCCAATCAGTTTGCCCAGTGCATCGGTAAGGTCCGCGCGGCCTCGCCCGATACCACAATCGAGACCCTGACCCCGGATTTCCGTGGCAAAGACGGTGCGTTAGAGATCGTCGTCACGGCCCGCCCTGACGTGTTCAACCACAATCTGGAAACCGTGCCCCGGCTTTATCCGTCCATCCGTCCCGGTGCCCGCTATTTTCACTCGCTCAGTATTCTGCAACGGGCCAAGGAACTGGATCCCACCATCTTCACCAAGTCCGGCATTATGGTAGGCCTCGGCGAAACCCGCGAAGAAGTGTTTCAGGTCATGGATGACATGCGCTCAGCAGGCGTGGATTTCCTCACCATCGGTCAGTACCTGCAACCGACCAAGAAACACGCCGGTGTTGATCGTTTCGTCACGCCAGAAGAATTTGCTGAATACAAGGCTATTGGCGAGGCCAAGGGCTTTCTGTTGGTGGCATCCACGCCATTAACCCGATCATCGTATCACGCCGACAGCGATTTCAAACAGCTACAAGACGCCCGAGTGGCCCTTAACGATGCCAAAACATGCTGAGATAAGGCGGCTGCCATTCAGCCAGCAACAGATGTTTGATCTGGTCGCTGATGTGGCCCGATATCCTGAATTTCTACCCTGGTGCGTGGCCACGCGCATCCGCCGTCAAACGCCTACAGAAATGGTGGCGGATATGGCCATCGGCTTTAAGTCGTTCCGTGAAAGCTTTACGTCTCAGGTCGCTCTCAACACACCCGATTCAATTGATGTAATGTATAAAGATGGTCCATTTAAGTATTTGATAAATCATTGGAAATTAACCAAAACGCCTGATGGTTGTGAAGTTGACTTCCAGGTAAATTTCGAGTTCCGGTCCCGCGTTCTCGAAAAGGCCATTGGCCTGGTTTTCGAGCAGGCCGTGCATCGTATGGTGAGCGCATTTGAAGCCCGCGCCCTGGATTTATACGGCGATTCTGCTGCCCAGAAAAAAACCGGTTACAGTTGAAGAACGGAAATATTCCACTGCCATGAATGAATTCTGTTTATAGCCAGAAACGGAAATTCTGAAAGTTGCCCCGCTTGCTGTGTTAGGCTTTGCATCCAGCATTTCTGGCTAGAATTTTAGGGAGGTGACTATGAACGAAAAAACGCCAATAACCGGTGGATGTTTGTGCGGGAGTATCCGATACGAGGCAACCATGCCGCCTAATCAAGTGGGTTACTGCCATTGCAATATGTGCAAAAAGAGCACTGGCGGATTATTTGGTGTTTCTGCCATGTTCAACTCAGAATACGTGAGGTTCAAGGCGAATGAACTATCGTGGTTCGCTTCGAGCGCCTCAGCAGAGCGCGGTTTCTGTTCTCAGTGCGGTTCTCCAATTGCTTGGCGGCATAAAGAATCGGGAATTACCGCCCTATGGCACGGCTCGCTCGACAATCCAGAAGATATGGAGCCAGAGGGGCATTACAACCTCGCCGAAAAGATCCAGTGGGTCGACATACAGGACAATCTTCCGGATGCGACAGAACAGGGCATTTCCCGGCAGCAAGGCACCTACGACAAAGACTGAAGAAGGAAAATTCAGGGAAGAATTTTTACCATAACAACTTTCGACTTGGAACAGAATCAG
>ENA-OREN01003136-OREN01003136.1-marine-metagenome-genome-assembly--contig:-NODE-3136-length-15690-cov-3.164286_pt1 | contig 15690 bp, 18 predicted proteins | sample MGYA00248624_ERZ508555 | MGnify/ENA primary metagenome ERZ508555 (study PRJEB26222, sample SAMN06267773) | marine metagenome | isolation source: Saanich Inlet, British Columbia, Canada | place...
AAGGAGATTATTTAGAAATCAAAACAGATGGAAAAAATAAGGTAACGTATAATTCCCAAGGACTCAGCCTTGATGATGTTAGATTATATGTTCCTTCCTTGCATACATTCGACGGTAAACATACAGCCGCAGAATTAATATTAAAACATAATGGAGGAACAAAAAATTTCATGGTATGTTTACCTATTAAAACCAATAAAGGAACAGGAGATTCTGTAAATTTCTTTAAACAATTTGCATCCCATATTCCCCTCGAAAAAAATAGCCCTACTACAGTAAATGTTAAAAATTGGTCGTTAAATAATGTGATGCCAGCACCTAAAACACCTTTCTATCATTATATCGGTGATTCACCCTACCCTCCTTGCCATATGCAAGCCACAATGATTGTATTTGATAATAACCATGCATCGACTATTAATACAGCTGATTTAGAATTGATCAAAAAATCAATAAAATCAGCAGTAAAGACTAGTAAGAAAGAAGGTTTTGTTGGTGGTTTTAATGAAGGTTTTGTTGCATATAATTCAAGTGGTGCAAATAATACAGAAACAGATGATCAATCACAAGCAATGGAATGTACAGAATATTATGATACAGACCCCACATCTACTATTGGTGGTGATAGTGCAACAAGTACTAAAAAACCATCAATAGATTGGTCAAAAATAACCAAAAGTCCTGCTTTTATTATAATAATCGTACTTTTATCGATATTAGCTGGGGGAGTATTTTTTTATTATGTGTTGTGGCCAATGATCCGCACACGTCTTGATGGTGTACCAGTAGCAAATGAAGCGGAACTTAAAATTCCGGAAGGTAAGACTACCGCGCAACAGGACGTGCCTGGCGGACCAGTGACACGCAAAGGTAGTGGTATTGCGATGGTTGGATAAAGATAATTAATAATATTAAATCTATTATTAATTAGTTAGAAGCATTAAGTTTTGCCGCACCGTGCAATTTGTCCTGAACACCTTTGTATGGTGTATTACCTTGTGCAGTTCTTTTAAAAACATAAGGGATTTGTTTGGAAATAACTTCTTCTTCGACAGTAACTGGGAATTGATTCATAGCAGTTAACACGCGCGACTTTTTGATTTCACTGGGTATATATATTGAAGCCGCTTGAAGACCTTGTGACCGCATAATAAGTTGATAAGCAGCTACAAGACCAATTGCACCAACCACAGGGTGTGCTGCAAATAAACTAAGAGCACACATAACAACAACAATTTTCCCAAGGATAGTATCAACTAATTCACCAATAATTCCAGGCACTTGAACATCAGATACAACGAAAATAATAAGTAGTACCGCCAATACATAATGATGGGTATCCTTTTTCATGATTTTGAATAAATCTGTCATATATCATAAGGTTATATTTTTTATTCTAAGAAATTGAAATAATGAATCGACCTAAATAAATCGATATATTTAATATAAATGAATGAAGACATCGCCACCTATCTGGGACCCAAAGGATATAGTATTAAGAAAGAACATATAACTATTCAAGAACAGGAGTTAATAAGAAAAGAACTAACAGTGAAGGCATTTGTGCCTAAAAGTTCTATATCCCAACCTACGCCATTTCCTATATATCGCGAATCTCCTAATAAACTATATGTTCCAAGATTTTATGGTGTGGATACTTACGGAGAACCTGATGCAATTAAAATTTCCGATGGCGAAGATATAGATATCCCATTTGTTGGCGCCTTGAGAGATTTTCAAAAACCCATAGTCAAAAAATATGTTGAAAGTGCTAAAACAAAAGGAGCAGGTTTACTAGAAGTCCATTGTGGTGCAGGAAAGACGGTCATGGCTTTGAAAATCATATCCGAATTAAAGAAAAAGACACTAGTAATAGTGCACAAAGAGTTCTTGTTACAGCAATGGACGGAAAGAATAAATCAATTCCTTCCTACAGCCAAGGTAGGGAGAATTCAAGGGGAAGTAATAGATATTGAAGGAAAAGATATAGTTATAGGAATGCTTCAATCTCTATCTATGAAGAAATACCCAACAAGTTTATTCCAGTACTTCGGTCTTACGATAATTGATGAAACTCATCATATAGCAGCAGAGGTATTTAGTAATGCTTTGTTTCAAATTGTAACAAAATACATGTTGGGATTATCAGCAACAATGGATAGAAAAGACAGATTAACTTTTGTAATTAAAATGTTTCTTGGGGGAGTTGTGTATAAAAAAGAAAGGGATACTAGCAAGGATATTGTTATTGTAAACGGTATAAATTATGAAATAGACGACGAAGAATTTTCAAAGGTGGAATACAATTTTAAAGGACAGGTTCATTATTCAAAGATGATTAAGAAATTGTGTGAATTTAATCGACGAACTGAGTTTATAATAAAAGTATTGGATAATTCATTGAAAGAGAATCCTGCGCAACAATTTATTGTACTGGCTCATAATAAGAATGTATTGAAATATTTGTATGATGCTATAAAAGATCGTAAAATAGCAACAGTCGGGTATTATATTGGTGGAATGAAACAAAAAGATTTGAAAATAAGTGAAACTAAAAAGGTAATTATTGCAACTTATGCTATGGCAGCGGAAGCATTGGATATTAAAACATTAACATCCTTATTAATGGCAACCCCTAAATCAGACGTAAGACAGGCAGTAGGAAGAATTTTGCGTAAGAAACAATCCAATGCAACAGTCTATGATATTGTAGATATGCATAGTTTATTCCAAAGACAATGGCAAAAAAGATGCACTTGGTATAGAAAACAAAAATTCACCATTACAATGGCAAATTTAGAGGAATATAATAACAATCAAAGGCGCACACTTAGTACTGGTGGAAAACGCTTAAATCATAAAAAACCACCGGAACAATTAAATAATTTATTGCAAGGTGTTTGTTTGATAAAGTAAACTAAATTAACTGTTTAATTGTCTAATTAAATATTCCCAATTGTCCTTATCTTCGTCTTCAAAGTCTAGTATTTTTTTTATAATAGGGTCATTTCCTTTATTATAATTAATATCACAATCTATACTTGAGCTATATCTATCCCCGTCATCGTCTGGTTGTCTACTCGCGTATTTTATATGTAGATTTCTTGTAATAGAATGCCTTGTAAAGGATACCTTTAATTCACAATTTTTATATAGTGCATATTCCGAAGGACTTAATTCTTCATAAGAACAAATAACTTTAAAATCTTTTATTTTACTTAATTGGTTTTCCGATATTTCGGTAATTTCACATAATTTTATCTTAGCTATTTCGTTTTCAAGAGCTATTAATGCATTCTTACATTCTTGTATTTCGTTTTCAACATCGATAATATTTCGTAAACTCATTTGAATTGATTTATAATTAAGTATATATAAATCAATTTATTTTGGTATTTTACTAATCTCGTAATAATAGTAATGGATACGGTAAATGAATATGACTCTTTCGTTTAACACCTTCTATTAGTATATTTATTTTATGCGCTTCCACCAAATGGTGTTACAGGCGCTGCTTGGTCTAATACTGGTGAAGCACTGCTTTTGCCGGTATAGTGGTCATAATTATCTTGACAGTTGATTTGTCTTGATTTGCTTAAAGGCCCTGTTGCCCATGGAAGAGGTCCTGGTTTTGGTGAAGAAAATCCTGGGGTCATTGGGTCATTGCTAGCAAACTGTGCATATCCTCCCTTCATTGTTTTTCGCTTTCCACCTTTTCTTTTACGGCGTTTTTTATAACTACCACCTCTTAATTGGGGAGGAAAGCCGATATATTGTTGCCATGCTTGCTGCATTTTCTGTAATCTGCTCACATCCCCTCCTCTTTTTCTTCTAGTACATTTTCTATTACCTCCTCGTTTTTTTCTTGTGCGCCGTTTCTTTTTATGTTTTCTTTTTGTGCGTCGTTTTTTGTGTTTACGGCGTTTTCGTGTTTTTCTTCCTCCGCATTTATTAGTATTATATGGAGAGACAACGGGGTATCCTGACCCCATTAAAGTAGCATTTAAGTCACTTGTGCCTTTTATATTTAGTCCGTATCCAGGAGTTCCTAAATTATTACAACCAGCGACACAAGAGGCGGTTTGACTGACACCACCACCTTTTTGTGCATTAGCGTTTTGACCAGCTCCCATAGAGGTTGAACTAGTAACACCACAATTAGTTATAGGAGTAACGGGTGTTCGACCATAACCAAGACCCTGATCCGCCGCCTTTTGTAAATCTTGAAAAGTGGTTGTTGATGCGTTGAAACCCCCAGTTTGAATTTTACCTTGTCGTCCGTTAATACCATTCATTAATCGACTGATTCCACGTGTGGCAGATGTTTGTGCTGCTGCTTGACTAGTAAGTGTACACCCAGAACCAATTGCAATATTTCCACCAACACAACCTGCGCATCCACTAATTAACCCTTGGTCCGAACTTAAATTTGCTGGGTCATGTACATTTTTAGCATTTGCTAGAAGGTTTTGTTTACTGCCTCCTCGTTTTTTTCTTCCACCTTTTCGTTTTGGCATGTATATATATTACTGAGCATTATATTTTTCTATTTTTTGTATATCATTTTCAGTACATACTAATTCTTCTGTTTGTTTTAAGGGCTTCCAGGAATTATAATACTTTAAATAAACGCATTTAAATTTTAACGATTTTTCTAAATCTACAAATTTATCGTCTGAAATATTTTCAAATTCTTCCTCATCATCACTTTCTTCTAACCTATCAAGATTATTGTTTTCTTTAATATCTCTAAATATACTATTCATAAATACACTTGTCTTATAATCCGGAATACAGGCAAATTTATAACATACTAATTCTGTATTTTTTTTATAATATAATTCATAAATGTCAGGATAAATAGTAGCTTTTATAGTAAAATTAAACTCATATTTTCTAATTATATTAATCCGTTCATTAAGAAAAGTTCGTCGTTTGTGCAATAATCGATGTTGAATACAATAAAGAGAATAGGGTAGATTTTGAATTTTTTTAATAAGATTACTATGATTTGTATCAATAATGGGCAAACCAAATGCTATGTCGGATGATGATAACATTAATGGTTTGAGATAATTAGAAAAGATTGTTTGTAGAGTATTTATTTTTTCATACTGTGTATTGACAGATATATTGGATCCTTTAAAATAGAAAATGTCTTCTACATTTAAAAATGCATATGTATTAATATGAAAGAGCGTCCCATATACAATTGTTCCTACACCAGAACATAATAAAGGATCAAAACAGACGTTCTTAATAAAAATAGTTTGTATATTTTTGCGTCGTTTATCTAATTCCATAAAAACACAGACATTGTATTTTTTCCAATTTCTAAACCAAGCAAAATATTTTTTACCTTTTGGAATAGTTAAATAAATATTGGAACTGGGAACTGTCTTATGTATATTTTTTTCATAAGATAGTTCAACATTAGGAAAGTCTTTCATTAAGCTTGATAAATCATGTCGTGACAGTTTCATTTGTATATCAATATATAAATGTCTCTTTAAGACCTTTAAAGAGTTTGATAATTATTACCAAATAAATTATTTCCTGTCATCACTCCATCGGGTGTATTATCTTTATTTTCTTTTGATAGTTCTTGAAGATAATTTTGCAATTCCACTTTCATATCTGACGATGATTCAGCTTGTTCAATATTAGAGGATACATTTTTATAAATTTGTTCATATTTCACCTTTGGCTTATTTACTAAATCTTTAATTTTTGGCTCAGTTAAATTATTTTTAAAAAATTCATATATATAATGCACAATAGCTATCAAAATTAATGATAATAGCAGTTGCCGAATTACAAACCATAACATTATATAATTCAGAGATTACTTAAGTAGAGATAAGAACGAATTAATATCTTCAAGCAATGAATGATTATCAAATGCTTCAATACTCTCAAAATAATAGTCATTTACATCACCATTATATTCTTCAACTATAAATGTAGTTATGCTTTTAGGATGTAATTTATAACTATAAATTTTTATATCGAGAACCTGATGTTTAATAGGAATATTATATAGAGTATCAAATTTGACCCATTTTATTTTTGATGGTTTAATCATAGATTTTGTTTCAATAGGTGATTCATTGTCTGATAACCGTAATTTAAATTTATGCAAAACATTATTAATATATTTATATAATCCTTCATGGGTTAATATCCATTGTTCTTTTTGTGTTTCCTTTAGTTGTTTGATAAGCATTTGTGACCAGTTATTAGGAATATCTTTATCTGTGTAATATCTCATAATAAATAAATTGAATAAACTATTTAAACCCATTATACAAATATTTAACAGAAATGAAAATAGTTGTAATCAAAAAGAACGGGACACTATGCGATTTAGATTGGAAAAAAAACATAGATTTAAAAAATATTTATAAAAAAGCAGGTTTTAGAAAAGATAATGATTTTGCAAAACGACATACTTGGAAAATCAATGAAGGTGATTTTGTATCAGTATATTCTAAAAATGCAGGAAGAGCAAATACGGAAAATAAATATGAGTTGCCTCCTCCAGTAGATAGTGATTTATACTTCGGGAAATTGGTTGTTATTAGGCATTCTGACCAAAATCCCACTGCGGAAAATTGCCTAGATTTTACATTTGAGGAATGGAAGACAATCTATGAGAAATTAATGGGGGGATTTGAAGATTTAGATGATAATGAGGAAGAAAGTGAAGAAGAATACGTTGATCCAGAAAATTTAACTCAACAAGGTTATGAAAAAGATGGGTTTGTTGTAGAGGATGGGGAAGTAGCTTTTAACACTGGAGACTCGGATGAGGAAGAGGAGGAGTGGATACCTTCAAACAATGAAGATACGGATGATTCATTAGAAGGTACAGAAGAAGAGGAAGACCACGAAGATACAAGTGATAAGAATGAAGAAAACAATGACTGTAGCGAAGAAAATGATGAAGAAAATGATGAAGACCCAGAAACAGATTCTAGCATGCCTTCATTAATTTCTGGTTCAGATAATGAGTTACAAGAGGAATCTTATGAATATTAAAATTGAATAAGCATATAAATAGTTTATTGTTTATTAAAATAATATGAAAATAGTCAATGCTGATATATTTCGCACCAATGTTAGAAAAAAACTAAATAAAATAATTAGAAGAAAGAAATTATCTCTTAATTTAGAAAAAGGCATATTTAATTATGCTATCCAAACTGCGCATCTCAGGAATATTGTGAGAAAATGGGATAACAAAGCTTTTGTAATGATTTATGTTGATAAATTTAAAGGTCTTTTATTAAATTTAAATGCAAAATCTACTGTTAAAAATAAAGAGTTATTAAAACGATTAAAAAATAAGGAATTCAAAGCACACGAATTAGCATTTATGACACACCAAGAGTTGTTTCCGGAAAAATGGAAATATTTAATTGACAAAAAAATTAAACGTGATAAGAGTGAAGGGGTTGTAGATTTATCGGCAGCAACAGATGAATTCTTTTGTTTCAAATGCAAAAAAAGAAAGTGTTCATATTATCAAATGCAAACTAGGTCGGCGGATGAACCAATGACAACATTTGTAACGTGTTTATTATGTGGAAATAATTGGCAATGTTAAAAAATTGATTATATAATTCTTTGTTAATTATATATAATCAATTATGAGTAATCAAGAACCAATGCAAGAAGCAGCTGCGCGCAATTTAGTTTCATATATTGAATTTGACATCAATGGAGAAGGATATAAACAGTTGATGTTATTTTTAGGCATTTGTTTGAATGATGTAGATATAGTTACCAGAGCTATTAATTTGGGTGTAGATGTTACGGAAGAACTTAGTAATAAAAATAACTGGATATTAAACCAAATGGGATATAGAACAAATCCCCCGAACGCTCCGGAGAGACCCTTGTCGCCCATTAGTGTAGTACAGAATATCTATTAATTAATTTACCAATATACGAAATGATATCGCACATTTGTTAATTCTTTCAACTCTGTAATTTCTAATACAGGCATAGTTTTCAAAGATCTCCAATATTTATATACAATTTTTGATATCCATATATCAACAACAGTGGATATAATTATAAAAATCCACCACCATGTTTCCGCAGAAACATTTATAGAACTAGGATCTTTAGAAACGGCATTAGCTATATAAAGAGATAATTTAGTCATCCAATCTAGAGTAATAAAAATAAGATAAGTAAGTATGGCACAACTGTTATAATGTTTTGCACCATAGTATCCTCCCACCGCAATTAGAGTAGGTATTATAAAAAAAGGATTATAAAATGAATATAATAGACCAAAAAATATATCGATCCCGCAAAGAATTTTAACGGTTCTTCTAAGACTAAAGCACTCAAGTTGCGTAGCACTGATGTTCTGAGTAACAGGAAATGCTGATTGATATGGGCTACCGACAGGAATGGCCGTGGAGGGTGGTTGATAAGTTGTCATTTAATACTCATCGAGGGAATTGTTTAAATTACTTTGTAATATTTTTTTCCGATTTTAATACAAATGGCTCATAGAAATAATTGTGTATGTTGTACTAAAACAGTAATAAAATCATCTTGGGATAATTGTTTAGAAAAAGATGTTTCTGGAGATCTATTATGTCTTCAAAATGTAAACATTCCTTCTAATTCAGTTATTCAACCTCATCCTCCACAACACTCGCATAAATTTAGACAAGCACAAATTGTAAAACAGCCAGGCAATACTGTATATGGAAGATGGAGTAGAGCTAAATGGAATAAACAGACCAAACGGTATACAATGTTAAATGGGAGAAGATAAAAAATATTTGTGTGCAATAAAAGGATTATCTTAATATATATTAATGAGTAACGGTATTGATGTGTCAAATTGTCCAGCAAGACAAGGTTATTTACCCAATGATGCTTCGGGGTGTCATTGTTATTATGTAAACAAAGGAATTATAGATGTAAGTGCCGCAACACCCTACAACAAAACTTATTATAAAGAATCTAATTGTTGCTTAGGGTGGGTTAAGTCTAGAGACCCAGGGGCTTTTCCAAACGGATTTCCCATAAATCAAAGAGGACGTTGGAATTGGAATACTACAAATACAAAAATGTATAGACCAATTGGTTTAATAGTACCTAATCGTGTTCCTCAATGCCCAGCAACCTCGGGAAATTGTTATCCTAATCCTATAACAACTACTGGGGCACGACAGAGTGGCAATATGTTTCCAAATACACATAAAATGAGTCAAAAAAAATTATTTTCTTATTTGTCCAGAAATCGTATTTATTTAAATCGATGATATATTTCGTGCTCTTAGGGCGAAATATATTTAATATGAATTTAGTAGTTCTAAATCTTCTAAACGCCAATATTCGGTACCACCATTTGGAATAGGTCGTCTTACTATAAATGGCACTTTCTTTTGATTTAACTCTTCAATGGCAATCTTATTTCCATTAATCATTCCAGGGGGAATTTCAATAAATGCATCCGCGCCATTATTTAATTGTTTTGTTCTGAGTCCTAAAACTCGTGCTCGCTCATATTTAGTTAGCCAAGGTATTGTTTTATGCAGACCATCGGTAATAATACCTTTGGCATCTCTGACAATTTTGCACATAGCTAAAATGTCATTATAGTTATTTTGTTTAATCTCAGGATGATGATTTGACAGAATATCAGAATATGCTTCCTTTTCTAATTTTCGCAACATTTCGGATTCAACTTCTTCTTCTTCATCAGAGCTGGTTTCGTCCTCTTCGCCAACATCTTCTGATTTAGAAGATGTCTCTTCAATATTTTCATCTGCTAGTTCATCAATATCACTTTCAGATGATACTTTTTCTTCTACAAATGGCAATTCTGGCGTGGTAGTTTCTGTAACTTCGCTCATTATTATATTTTAATATAACATTATTTATTTATTCTTTTTTTCAATTTAATTAGTTTCTGCGCTTTTCCACACAGTGTCACATAAATTACAGATATATACAAACTTCAGTTGAGCATCATTATAACGCAAATAAATAACTTCATGAGGAAGTTGGTCTTCACTAGCATCCTTTCCTTCATGGTCTCTATTGGATATACACGCTGCATTAGGACATGGTATATTTGACACTCTAGGCAATGTTGGATCTAATTTAGTATATTCATTAACTAAATGTTTCACACCACCTTCTTTTTTTTTAACAGTAGTTTTAGATACGCATATATTATCCAGTGTAGCTATTAATGTATCATCCTCATGTCCACATTTTCTACAATAATATATGAGTTTGTTGCTATCTTCTCCGTCTAAACGAATGTAATACATATTTTGGCAGATACTACAAAAGTGCATAGTTAATATATATATAATGATAGTTTTTATATTTATTTTCAATTTTAATTTAAAAACTCTTTGAATGCGATTTTCATTTTCTCTATTAAATCGGTATAATTTGCTGAAAGGTTCATATTGTATAATGATGTTTTAAACTCTTTTTTATTCTTTTTCGATTGTTCTAATTGTGCCAGTTCAGTAAGTATGATTTTTTCATGTTCCTTAAAATGTTTTTTAATGATTGAAAAAAATCCAGAAAATGCAGGTGGTAATATTTTTTGAGTTAATACACCTAAAATGGCGGTTTCATAATTTTTGTATTGAATAATAGAGTTATATGATTTAAAATCACGATGTGTTTTTTTAATACCGGGTTCGTTGAGCAGTGGTTCGTTATGCAATAATGCGACCAAACTAAGAAGAATTGATTCTATTGTTTGACAGGATGTCCATTGTTCCCCTTTCCAGGTATTCAATAATGAGATACATACTTTACCATTTCTATAAAGATTAGGATTAAATCGAGTTTTCCCGTCATTGGTTAAATAAGTTAATTTGGGGGGAACAAAAGGATATTCTGTTGGATAATTAAATTCGAACATATAGGCCCCATATCGATATATTGAATCATCCGGTCCAAATATTACGGCATAACCCTTTAACATATTATCTTCATCGTGTGAATAGTAAATACCGTTGCTTGTTAGTGGTGATTTAATAAGCCTTACTACATCACGTAGTAGTCTTTTCTGATTTTTAGGAGGCATACATTTTGAATGTGAACTCATATTTATAAATCTTATTTAGAAATGTTTAAATAATTATAAGTAAACTTTAAATAATAAGATGGTAATGCGGTTGATTTATTATAAGTATTTAAACTATCTTAAAATAAAATTGATATAAAAATATCTATGATAATATACAGAAAAGATGAGTAATCAAGTTTTATCCTTGAGAGATTTTTTGGAAGAACATAAATGTAGAGGTAGTAGTGGTACTAATTCTACACATACAAGAATTCCAGATAGGGATCTAAATATATATGCAGGAGCTTATATAATTAATGAGGAAGATAAGGAAGATTTCAAAACTGTTTATTGTGATAAAGTATTTGTGAATAAACAACAAGAGTTCTTGACAGAAGCTCAGTTGCCTACCACTGGTCCCATATTGATTGATTTAGATTTCAGATATACGATTGATGTTGATGAGCGACAGCATAACGCAGACCATATATCTGATTTAGTGGAATTATATTTAGAGCAATTACAAAAAATAGTAACAATAACCGATGAAGAATTTCCAGTATTTATCTTAGAGAAACCGAATGTTAACACATTAGAAGACGTAACCAAAGACGGTATACATATTGTAATAGGCATTCACCTCCATCACGAGGCACAAATGATGCTGCGCGAATATATATTGGAAGAGATTAATAATATATTATCAGAATTACCACTGCAAAATGATTACGAAAGTGTTATCGATAAAGGGATAGTAACGGGCAAAACCAATTGGCAATTATATGGTTCAAGAAAACCGGGAAATGAGGCGTATGAAGTGATACAACATTGGAATATGAAATATGATACCGAAGACAATGAATTCGAATATACAGATATGATGGACGACACGCTTGATCATTATGAAATATTTGATTTGATTTCAGCTAGAAAAAGCGATAATGTGAGATTTGAATTGAAAGACGATGTATTAGAGAGATGTAAAACTGCAGATGAACGCGATGCAAATAGGAATAATGTGAGGACTAGGAATAGAATATCAATTAGGAATAGAAGATATAGAGTAGCAACAACTAACCAAAGACTGCCTACAACACTAGAATCGTTAAAGAAAGCCGTGAAAAATAATTTGCAACAAGCTACAATGAATGATGATTTATATGGAGTACGAGAAGTGCACGAATTTGCAATGGCGTTGGCAGAATTCAGAGCCTCTGAATTTGATGAATGGTTAAAAGTGGGATGGGCTTTACACGCTTGTGACTGTGAGTTATTATTTGCAACATGGATATTATTTTCGACAAAAAGTGACAAATTTGATTTTCAAGATATTCCCAGCTACTGGTCAATGTGGTCAAATGAATTTAATACAAAACGTTGTGAACTTACAAGAGGATCTGTAATGTGGTGGTGTAAGCAGGATAATCCTATAGAATATGAAAGAATTAAATGTAACACTGTTGACTATTTCATCAATAAAACGATTGAACACGAAAAACCACCAGATTATGATATTGCTGGGATTTTACACAGAATGTTTGGAGATCAATATAAATGTGTTAGTATTAAGAGCAATGTATGGTATGAAATGGTAGGAGGCAGATGGAGTGAGATTGATTCTGGTACAACATTAAGAAAAAAGTTATCTAGCCAATTAGCACTGAAATACACATTAAAAGCAAAAGAACTGGTAGAAAGGATGACTAATATGAATTCAAATCCATCTCCAACAGAATCCAAAAGCAGTAGCGATGACGATGATGAAATGAAGAAATTGCAGAAATTAGCGGGAAGAACTGCCGGCATTGGCTTAGATTTGAGAAGAACTAATAATAAAAATAATATTATGAAAGAAGCTAAGGAACATTTCTTCGATAAACTATTTCTCGATAAATTAGATAATAATCCTTATTTATTATGCTTTACCAATGGAGTTATCGATTTTGAGAAAAAAGAATTTAGAATGACAAAACCGGATGATTATGTGTCTTTATGCACAAATATTGAATATATAAAAATCGATGATACAAATGTAAAACATATGGGTATTAAAAAAGAAATAACAGAGTTTATGGAACAATTATTTCCAGATCCTTTATTAAATAAGTATATGTGGCAACATATGGCAGCATCTTTGAAAGGTACAAATGAAAATCAAGTATTTAATATATATACTGGTACAGGTCGTAATGGTAAATCAAAGTTAGTAGATTTGGTTAGTATGGCTCTTGGTGATTATAAAGCAACGGTACCTATTACATTAGTTACTAGTAAACGAACAACTATTGGAGGAGCTTCTCCGGAAATCGCTCAATTAAAAGGCATTCGCTATGCTTGTATGCAAGAACCATCCGAAAATATGGCTATAAATGAGGGTGTTATGAAAGAGTTAACTGGCGGGGATCCATTATCTGGAAGGGCGCTTTATTGTGATACGATAACATTTAATCCTCAATTTACACTAGTTGTATGTACAAATCATTTATTTGATATTAAAAGTACAGATGATGGTACTTGGAGGAGGATTCGTGTATGTGATTTTGAATCAAAATTTCTGGATAAACCTTATGAAAATGAGAAGGATTTTCCAAAAAATAAATATCCATACCAGTTTAAATGTGTAAAAGATATAGATAGTAGATTTGAGGCGTGGGCACCTTATTTTATATCTATGTTAGTGGAAATAGCTTTTAAAACAAATGGCGTCGTAGAGGATTGTCCTCAAGTATTGGCAGCTAGTCAAAAATATAAGATGCAACAGGATTATTTTGCACAATTCTTCGAAGAAAGAATTGTCCCTGTTGAGGGCGGTACTATTAAAAGAAAAGACCTGCAAAATGAATTTATTGAATGGTATACGGAATTATATGGGGGGAAAGTGCCAAAGGGAAAAGATTTATATGATTTTATGGAATCCAAATTAGGTAAATGTGATCGAGGTCGATTTAAAGGACATAGACTTATTCATTCTTTTGAACAAGACTTGGATGTTGTACCTAATAATATTTAATCCATAATAGTAGTTAATAATTACATATTATGGAGATGGAAATAAGCTAAGCGCTGTAATAAAATGTTGCAAGATAGGGTATAATGTGTTATATAATGGAAAGATAGCTAACAGTACAATTGTTAATATAACTTTTTTATTTTTCACCAACATTACTGCTGCGATGACTTGTATGGCAAATAAAGTCCAGTAAATAATTTGTAGATAAGAAATTGTTAGGTCTAATACACTGGTTTCTTTGGAATAAAAAGTAGCTTTGCGTCGATTAACTGCATTATCTCCTGCATTGCGTGCTACGCTTCCAGATACATCATATAATTTATTTTGTTGATATCGTTTAATATCAAGTAGAGAATTTTGAAATGCAATTTGTGTATCGTAAAAATCTAAATTTTGTATTATGTTGTTATATGCGGTGTCAAATTGTGTTTGTAGTTTACCCATTTCTTTTTCAGCCATATCGTTTATATTTGTATTAAATGTTGGTCTATAAGAACTATCATAACTAGCTAGTTGCCTTTGAGCATTTAATAAACTTTTTGAAGCATTGGCTAAAGTATCTTCTTTTTGAACAACTTTATGCTGCCAATCTCTTACAGTTTGATCATTTTGACATTTAGTATCACAGATAAATCCTGCCTCTCTTTGTTTATTGAATTCATTTATCATATTATTCATTTGAGTATTTAGTTGGTTATCGGTCATAATGTATAATAGTTAGAAATAAAAAGATTAATGTAATGTGGTAGGTTTAGTACTAGCATCTAACCCCGCTTGTGCTTGACTAGCAGCGGAACTAACGACTTTAGTTGCAGCTCCATACACTTTTTGTCCAGCGGCATATGCTTTATCACCTTCTGCTTCTGCTTGTTGTTCTAGGTTACCAACTTCCGTTTTGGTATCACCATATAATTTTTCAAACGCTTTAACATCGTGTTCGTATACTGTGCCTCCTGCTCCAGCGGCAGCATATTTACCAAAGTTAAATCTGTTCCAGTTCATACCACTTCTCCACCAATTGTAATAAATACTGCCCATGGTTAAGATAACTCCAATGGCGATAGAAGCAACAATACCCATTTTACCAATTGATCTCCAACCGGCGTTTACTAAGTAAACACTGATCAAAACTCCTAAACCACAAAAGGCAATAGTTCTAAATATATTTTTATGCGATCCGAATCTTTGTTTTTCGTAATCTGTGATTTGAACCATACGGCGGCGATTGTTTCTAATAATTTCTAGTTCCTTAATTGCTCTTTCGGCATTATCTAGTTCCTTTTTAACAATATCTACCATGGCAATTTGATCAGCTAAATTTTGGCGACTATCAGCCAAGTTACATTGAGTAGAAGTGAGAATATTATTTAAATCTGTATATAATTGATTTCTCAATTTACTTAAATCGCTAATTCTACCTTTGATTTCCATAGCTGTCATACTAGATTCTCCGCCATTTTCAACTGACTCTAAATCTTCGAATAATTTACCTTCGAAAGCATGAATATTATTAATACTATCAAGAAGATCCGTATATTGTACATTTAAAATATCGGAACAACTAGGTTTCAACTTGGATTTACCAGTTACGGTGGAAGAACCTCCTCCACCA
>ENA-OREN01003139-OREN01003139.1-marine-metagenome-genome-assembly--contig:-NODE-3139-length-15679-cov-3.786758_pt1 | contig 15679 bp, 24 predicted proteins | sample MGYA00248624_ERZ508555 | MGnify/ENA primary metagenome ERZ508555 (study PRJEB26222, sample SAMN06267773) | marine metagenome | isolation source: Saanich Inlet, British Columbia, Canada | place...
TTAGAACGATTTATGATAACATGCATGATTACTTAGCACCATCATCAATACCTCAAATCGTATTATTGATTGGTGAATATCAATACAAACAGGCATTTGTACAAGATAGAGAAATTAATTTAGTTGCTTTCTTAACAGAAGTAATGGTGGAGGCTGAATGGAAGTAGATGTATTAATTGACCAGTGGTTTTGGGATAGAGGAATCACGCAAAATGGCAAACCAATGGCACAAGCAATCAAAACGTTGGAAGAAACAACTGAGTTGCTTGATGCTTTAAATAAAAATGATAAGTATGAAGTGATGGATGCTATTGGTGATATTTACGTAACACTAAGAGGTGTGTGTTTAACATACGGTGTGTTTATGGAAGATTGTATTGACCAATCATATAATGAAATTAAAGACCGCAAGGGACATTTAACTCCCGAAGGAACATTTGTAAAGGAGAAATAGTATGTCTGAAGAAGAATTTAAACCAATAACGATGAAAGTCGTAACAGAAAAGGCAGCTTTCAAATTAATTAAAAATACTGATGATTTAGTTATTGTTCATTCTAAAGATGAGTGTCCAGTTTGTCAATATTTCATTCCAGAAGTATTGCAACCAGTTTTAGAAAAATACAAACACGTAACAAGCGTGATGGTTAAAGAACAATTGACATTTCCTGTTGGAGCACACCCAGTGATTTATTTCTTTAAGAATGGAAAATGTGTTCAACACCCTAGTGGTTCTGCACCAGAAGATGCTGTTGATAAAATGATGGAAGCCTTCTATGGTAATTGATTCTGAAGAAAATGTTAGGATTAGAGTTTTGTCTCAACCTAACGTTGTTGTTTTGAATTCGAAGGTAGATTGTCCAGTTTGTGAATATTATATACCAGAAGTCCTTTCCCCTATATTTGAAAAAAAATGTTATGATAATATTGAATTTTATAACATAGAATCTGATTTACTTTTTCCTGTTGACGTTCGTCCTAGACTTTTTTTCTTTAAAGATGGTGTTGTTCAATCTTTTTCTACTGGGTCGTTACCTCAGTACGAAGTTATTAATTTATTAGAGAGATATTATGGCAAACCTATTTAAAGATATCCTACCCGATTTAAACTTCGGGCATAAAAACCTAATTAGAACAGGTGATATGGAGGAATCTCAGTACATCAAGCAACGGTTTTTGATTAACCGTTCGTTGAGTATGAGTCCAGATACCATAATGCAGTCTAATGATATGAATCATTATTATGACCTTGATGGCATGCTTCAGTATGATTATTTTATAAATAATATAAGAAAGAAGAAACGTTGGAACAAGTGGGCGAAAACCAACAAGACGTCTTCTAAAGTTGATATTATTAAAGAATATTATAATTATAATGAACAACGGGCGGTCGAGGTCTTACCTTTATTGTCTGGCGAACAGTTTGACTTTATGAAAAGTAAACTGAACAAAGGTGGTAATGATGTGGGTTCAAAACGGATTAGGAAAAATAAGTGACATTAATTCTAGAAGGGTGTCAAAGCAAGAGCAATATTTTGAGTGGTATCAAGACGAAATGCTCGAAATACAATTTGAGAAGGATGATGATTTCTTAAAGATTAAGGAAACGTTGACTCGAATAGGTGTCGCTTCAAATCGTGATAAAATATTATATCAATCGACTCATATTTTACACAAACGTGGAAAATATTATATAGTCCACTTTAAAGAGTTATTTGCCCTTGATGGTAAAAACTCTACGATTGAACTTGCTGATATTGAAAGGCGGAATGCTATTATTAAGTTGTTGGTCGAGTGGAATTTATTGACAGTTGTTGATGACGAACAATTAGAACCAATGGGACACATTGGACAGTTTAAAGTGATATCGTTTAAAGATAAACGAAATTGGGAATTAGTTCCCAAATATACTATTGGAAATAGATAATGAAATATAATAGATTTTACGATAAATACACATCGAAATCTAAAGAAGTAACAGTAACCGACTTTGTACTAGTTTTAGCAGTTTTGTGGGGAATATCCTTTGTGATTATTCCCCTTGTGATTATATTCGTAATGCTCTTATCTAGTGTAGTTCTATATACAATCATCGAACGTATTTATAGTCGAATCAAACGATTTATATAAATAGTATTATCGTTTAATCTTAAAAGGTTTGTATGGTTTGTGTTTCAAAATCTTGCCAATGGATAACTACATTATCTCAATTGGCAGTAGCAGTAGTATTTGTGTATGCAGGATTAGTTGTTAATACTCATATGGAATCTTGGACAAAATCGTTTGAACAAGGCTCTGCCGACCTTCATAATATTAGACTAAATATGAGTACGATGACGTATTCAATGGAAAGTATCAATAGTGATATGGATACGATGAATAATACTACTCTAGCAATGGAACAGCATATTCATCAATTAAACGACAACATTACGACTATTAACAAACAGATGTACCAAATGAATGGTGCTGTTGGAAATATGTCAAACAACTTCTCTCCACGTGGAATGGCAAGAAGTTTTATGCCCTTTTAGGAGAAATATAATGGCAAGCACAGAACAAGGCGATATCGCAATGGATGATGATTTTGAATGGGGTTTCTCATTCTCGGATAACGATGACGGCGACTTAGATACCGTTGTTGCAAAAGTATCGTCAGCGTCATCTGCAGACCTCAACCCAGTATTACAGAAATTGGATGCTATTCTTGCATTAATTCCAACAGACGGAATTGAGAATGGTGAGGTAGTAGATGTTGATTTATCATCAGTTGAAAACAAACTAGACCAAATTATTGCATTAGAAAAAGTGGACGCATTAACTGCTGGTGATATGCCAGATATGTCACCTCTTGAAACAAAACTCGACACACTTTTAGGTCGAGAAACTACAGTGAACGCACCATCAGTGGATATTGACTTATCTGAAATTACTGATAAATTAGAGGTGCTTGAGTTGTCAATAGGAGAAGTACGTGACCTTGACTTTAATGGGGATGATAGTGTTGACTTTGGCGATATTAACAATAACCTTGCTGATTTATTGGCTAGACAAGAGACGGTCGAATCGGAACTTGAAGCGAAGAAACAAGAGTTTATCGATTTTAAAGCAAATAAACTCAAAGCATTGGAAAAATTAATTATTCCTTTACTAAAGAATTTAAAATCAAACCCAGACAAAGACTACATCAAGTGGCCAAATCGTGCTGGTATTCTAGACGCACAAATTGCGAAGATTCTAGGATTAACAAGATAATAATGAATATATTATGAGTTGTAACATGACATATGATGAGTTACATGAGGCGTACCACAAACTGCAAAAAGAACAGAATGCTGGTATGTTTGATTATAACTGTAAAGTAAAAAGAATCGTTGACGGTGATACGTTAGACGCATACATCGACTTAGGTTTTGATGTATGGACCACCAAACGAATTCGATTTATGGGTATTGATACTCCTGAGTCTCGCACACGTGACCTGACTGAAAAACGTTTCGGCAAAGGTGCAAAGCATCGTCTTGTTGAAATGCTTGAAGGCAATGATAATAAGTTTATTGTTCGTTCACACGGTACTGGTAAGTTCGGTCGTGTTCTTGGTGAGTTGTATATTCCTGAATTTGAATGTTCTGTAAACGAACAAATGATTGAGGAAGGACATGCAGTTGCGTACTTCGGTGGTTCTAAACAAGAAGTTAAAGATGCTTTAACCGAAGCACGTAAAGTATCTTCAGATTATGTTTTGACTCATATCGACGAGATTAAAAAATAATCTAAAAAACTTTACTTTCCTTCTGTTTTATAGTATAATAGATGTATTACTTATTATAAAAGGAAAGTATGCCAATAGATTCGGCACTGTTAGATATTGAAACCCTTGGAACAAATGCTGATGCGGTAGTTGTATCCGTAGGCATCGTTGCCATCGACTCAACAAAAGATTACACTTACAAAGAACTTATTGATAATGGATTCTATGTCACATTGGACGTTAAGTCACAAGTCGACTCCGGACGGAAAATCGACAAGGATACTTTAGCGTGGTGGGGAACACAAGGTGATGAAGCAATGAAAGTCCTTGAACCTTCTAAGGATGATATTCATTGGAATCAACTTCTTCCTGCTATTTTCAATTACTTTAAAGAAGTTGAAGCATCCCCAAAAGACGTTCTGGTATATGCCCGAGGAAGTCATTTTGACTTCGGTATTCTACACGATTTATTTCGAGTAACTGGTGACGCCGGTGCATACGACCTTCCTTGGAGATGGTGGAATATCCACGATTCAAAAACAGTACAAATAACCCTTCTTGACGAAAATATAGACGTGCACCCAGAAGGGTTCATTCATCATAACGCACTACACGATGCAGCCAGAGAATATATGAATATTCAATTGGCAATTTATAAATTTCAACAAACCCTTGAGGGCAAATAATGGACGATTTATCAGATTACGACTTAGACGACAATTTTGACAATTATGCAGAAGCGCACTTTTACGACGTGTCTTTATGTTTTAACTTTATGGACTATGATGATTGTATTACATTTGAAATGGTTGCCGATGGAGAGGTTGAAGACAAACTTGCTCTAGTAGAATCTGTTATTGAGGGGTATGGTGGAATTTCAGAAATGGAAGATGGAACTATTATAAACCTTAAACAATTCGTAACCGCTCATGTTGTAGAAAGTAAAGGACACAAAACAAGTAAGGTTAAGTCTAAATTTAACATAGTACATTAATATGGAAGATATTAAATTAAAAGATTTTATTAAGATTTATAATGGAGTTCTGCCGGCTGGAATATGTTCTGATTTAATCGATAATTTCGAGAAACACCAAGAAGACCATATTCAAAGTGGTATGGGTGAGGACGAACATCACGACTCATATAGAAATGCTATTGAGATGAATTGTTCTGTCATTTCGGACAATGACGTTGATTGGAAATTCCTTACATCTTCTTTAAATAAGGTTGTTATGGATTACTTCAATAGGTATATGTATGATATGAAACATGCAGGATTATCTCATATTTCTATTCCCGAATCTAATATATTAGAAGAGTGGAGAATGCATAAGTATGAGCAAGGTAAACATTACTATAAGAAACACGTTGACTCGTGCGATTCAAATTCTTCAAATAGAATGTTGTCATTCTTATTTTATTTAAACGACGTTGAAGAGGGAGGAGAGACTGCATTCACCGACCATTTAAAGGGTATTGAATGTAAACCAAAACAAGGAAGGTTGTTGGTATTTCCTACATGGATGGGATTCCCTCATGAAGCAAAAGAAGTTATTAAAGGCACGAAATATATGATTAAAAGTTATATTCATTATCCTGGAGAGTTGGACATTGATTAACTTTAAACGTGAAGTCTTTTATCAATTTATATGCACTCATTGTAAAGAAGATTGGAGAATAACTAACCCAGAAGAAGATAAAGAAGAATGGTGGTGTCCTCATTGTGGTAAATCTCAACTAGTCCCATCAACCGAAGAACCGACTTTAGTAAAAAGCGATAATCATATTAAGTATGAAGATAAACTTACAGAACAGCGTTGTTCAAATGGTGGTTGGTGGAACCCAATAACTAAAAAATGCATGGGCACAGGTAACGGATTTAATCCTGATAATACTTGACATTCACTTCAATTTATAGTATAATAGAAGTATGAATTATTATACATCAGTACACACATTAGGGAATAAGGTTTTATCTAGAGGGATTGACGACTCTGGTAAAGATTTTATTCGTAGAGAAATATTTAAACCAACTATGTTTGTTCCAGGTAAAACTGGTGACACTCCATATAAAACTCTAGAAGGTGAAAAGGTATATCCTATTCAGCCTGGTTCTATGAAAGAAACTAAGGACTTCATTAGGGATTATAGTAACGTTGGTGGGTTTAAAGTATATGGAATTGACCAATTTGACGTTCAGTATATCTGCGACAAATGGAACGACACTATTGAATTCGACCCAACTCAAATCAGAACATATAATATTGATATTGAAGTTGAGTCTGGTGAGGGATTCCCTCACCCAGAACAAGCAGCCTCTGTAATTAATGCAATTACAATCTATGATAATACATTAGATACTTACTTCACATGGGGACTAGAGCCTTGGTGTCAAGAAGACGGTGAGTATGCCGATACTGATATTAAAATTGTCTATGAAGAATGCGACGATGAAGTTGAATTATTAAAGAGTTTCCTTGACTTCTGGCAAAAGACACCACCGCATATCGTTACTGGTTGGAACATTGAAGGGTTTGATATACCTTACATTATGAATCGTTATGCCAAGATATTTGGTGTTGATGAAACCAAAAAGTTCTCACCTTTTGGATGGATTAGGGAACGTAAAGTAAAAACTAAATTTGGTAAAGAGCAGGTCGTTTATGATATGTACGGAATCCAATGTCTAGACTACATTCAACTATACCGCAAATTCACATACAAATTACAAGAGAGTTATAAACTGGATTGGATCGCCCACGTTGAATTAGGTGAGAATAAACTTTCTTATGAAGAAGAGGGTTCGTTGTTTACTTTATCTAGGGTGAATTATCAAAAGTTTATTGACTACAATATCAAAGACGTAGAACTTGTTAAACGTTTAGACGATAAGATGAAACTTATTGATTTGACTTTGACTATGGCATATGACGCAAAGATTAACTACCAAGACGTATTTGGTACGGTTAAACAATGGGATGCTATTATCTATGATTATCTAAAGCAACAGAATATAGTTGCACCACCTAAAAATCATTCTCATAAAGATGAGAAATATATTGGAGCATACGTCAAAACTCCTATTTTAGGAAAGCATGAGTGGATTGTTTCGTTTGACTTGAATTCTCTATATCCTCATTTAATTATGAATTATAATATTAGTCCCGAGACTATTGTTGGGTTTAAGTCCGGAGTTACGGTTGATTCTTTGTTAAATAAAGAAGTAGACTTGAGTGAATTGAAACGTGATAATACAACGGTTGCTCCTAACGGAACAGTTTACACCAGAAACAAACGTGGGTTCTTGCCTGACTTGATGGAAAAGATTTACAGGGAACGTAAGGTTTTCAAGGGTAAGATGCTTGATGCTGAGCAACGTAGAGAGGATATCGAAACTGAATTGCTAAAAAGAGGAGTTTTATTATAAATAGTAGTATCTAAAGTATTACTTGCCGAAGGAAATAAAATGACTTATAATATACAAAAACGACTAAATGATGAATTTGGAATAGAACACCTATCTACCATAACCGACGAAGAATTCATGAGAGTCCCTGAAGATTCAACCAATTCTGGTTGGGGTGGTTGGGAATGGGTTAATAGTTTAAATTTACCTAACGCAATGAAAGACCCAGAAGTAGTTAAACGATGTATAATGGCAGTGATGAAAACTAAAAATAAAGACCCAGAAAAATATGCTAATATTGCCAGAGAAAACTTAAAGAAAGCCGTTGAATTTAATAAAGGAACACCTAGAAGCGACGAAACTAAACGTAAGATCAGTGAATCCAATATGGGACATATTGGATGGAATAAAGGACAAACACTAACAAAGGAACATAAAGATGCCATAGCAGAAAGTTGGGACGAAAATAGAAGGGCAGAAAAAGGTAAATGGTTGAAGGAACGTATTCGACAAAATCCAAATATTGTAAAAACTAATTTGGGTAAAACTTTTTCTAATGATACTAAAACAAAAATGTCAAAGGCCGCAAAAGATATTTGGAAGAATAGAGATAATCCAATAGTCGTTTGCCCTCACTGTAATAAAGAAGGTAAATCTTCTGGTATGAAGGCGTGGCACTTTGACAATTGTAAACAAAAGGATATATTATGAATTTACAAGAATTAACAACGGAGGAACTACAACAGCATCGTACGCAAGCAATTAACGAAATTTCTAAGTATAGCAATATACAGATGGCAAAGAAAATTCAGTTAAACTCAGCATACGGCGCTGTTGGTTAGTTAAGGCAATCAATATTTCAGGTACTATGATTTACGTAATGCAGAAGCAATTACAACAGGCGGTCAATTAGCAATTAAGTGGATTGAAAAGAAACTTAATGCTTATTTGAATGATATTTGTAAGACTGAGGATTACGACTACGTTGTTGCAATTGATACCGACTCTGTTTACCTAAGACTTAATAAAATTGTTGAAGGTTCGTTTAAAGGTAAAAGTCCATCTAAAGAGGATATTGTAAACTTCTTAGATAAAGTAAGTCAAAAGGCAATTGAACCTTTTATTGATAAGTCGTATGAAGAACTTGCTGACTATGTTAATGCATATGAACAGAAGATGCAGATGGGACGTGAAGCAATATCTGATACTGGACTATGGACAGCTAAGAAACGTTATGCTTTGAATGTTTATGATAATGAGGGTGTTAGATACGCAGAACCTAAAATGAAAGTAATGGGATTAGAGATTGTGAAATCGTCAACACCATCTAACGTTAGGGATAAACTTAAAGAATCTGTTAAAATCATTCTAACAGGAAATGAAGTAGAATTACAGCAATTAGTAACTAAATATAGGGAAGAGTTTAATAATCTCCCTATTGAGGATATTTCGTTCCCTAGAGGACTTAATGAATATAAGAAATACTTGACGCAAGAAAAGAGTGTCCCTATTCATGTACGTGGTTCTATATTATTTAATAAGTTATTAGATAATCATGGTTTGAAAAATATTGAGAAGATTGATGCTGGAACTAAGGTTAAGTTTGCGTATTTAAAACTACCAAATAAATATCATCAAAATGTAATATCATTTGTTGGTGGGTTGCCTAAAGAGTTTGATATGAGTAATTTAATTGATTATGATATACAGTTTCAGAAAACTTATTTAAACCCACTAGAGGGCATTTTACAACCAATTGGTTGGGAATGGGAAAGGAAAAGTTCCCTAGATTCATTTTTTTAGAGAGATAACATATGGCAAAGATTAACGTAGATACAGTAGCAGAAGAAAGCAAAGGCAAAAATTTTGACTCTTTTGTTGACAACTTCCAAGAAAATATTAAGAACCTGACTAACCGTCAAAAGTACGAAGATATCCAAAGTGATAGAGAATACGAACTTGATATTGATGGTTATATTGTTGGTGACGTTTGGTCTGAATCTATTGCATCTGAAATCATGGCAATAAATGGTTTCCAGGCAACAACCGAGAGACTTGACTTGCTGGAAGAAGGCAGGGCATATTATGGACAGGCGACTTTACCTTCAACCCATACGGAAATTGCTTCAAACCTTCAATATGACGTTAAGGGTTTCTTGAAGTTATTTCCTAAGTTTCCTGTTATTTATTTCACACGTTGGGCAAATTTAAGAAAACCTTCAAACCTACAAGAATTACGCGACAATCCTGTTCGTAGATAAATACTTTACTTTTGCCCGTTTGTAGGGTATAATAGAGGTATATTGAATAAAAAAGGAATTATATTATGAGTGACTTAATGGCACGTCTGAAGAAATCAGGCACAATCAAATCGACGCAACTTTCTAAGTCTGCGTTATTCAACGCAAAGGATGTTATTCCGACTTCCGTTCCAATGGTGAACGTTGCATTATCTGGTAGAATGGATGGTGGTATCACATCTGGACTAACTGTTCTCGCAGGTCCATCAAAACACTTTAAAACTGCATTTGGTTTATTAATGATGAAGGCATACCTTGACAAGTATCCCGAAGCAATCGCATTGTTTTATGACTCAGAATTTGGTACACCACAATCATATTTTGAATCGTTTGATATTGATACTGATAGAGTATTACACGTTCCTATTAAAAACATTGAAGAACTTAAATTTGACATCGTAAATCAACTTGAAGATATGGATGTCAAGGATAACGTTTATATTATGATTGATTCTATTGGTAATCTTGCGTCTAAGAAAGAGATGGATGACGCTAAAGACGGCAAATCTGTTGCTGATATGACACGTGCTAAACAACTTAAATCTTTATTCAGAATGGTTACACCATATTTGACTCTTAAAGATATTCCTCTAATTGCTATCAATCACACATACCAAACTCAAGAAATGTTTTCTAAATCAGTTGTATCTGGTGGTACTGGTGTGATGTATTCTGCTGACAACGTATGGGTTATTGGTCGTCGTCAGAATAAGAAAGGTACTGAAATTGAAGGATACGACTTTATTGTCAATATTGAAAAATCTAGATTCACAAAAGAAAAATCAAAGATTCCAGTATCAGTAACATGGGAAGGTGGAATTAAGAAATATTCTGGTCTACTAGATGTTGCGATTGAATCTGGTCACGTTGTTAAACCTAGTTTAGGATGGTATTCTAAAATTGATACTACCACAGGTGAAGTCTCCGAAAAGAAAGTACGAGAAAAAGATACCCACACTAAAGAGTTTTGGGAAAGTATTATCAACAATGACGAATTCAAAACATTTATGACTAACAAATATGCTATCGGAAGAACTTCTTTAATAGAAAGTGACGATGAATAAGGATATATTTTACATAAAAACTTCTGATGAAACTGACATTGCTGTATTCGATTTAGAATTCAATGATAATGAAATATCATATAGTTATAATGCTGTAGAAGAGGATGTTGCCTCCGAACCTTATGAAACTGAGGTTCAAGAAATACTATCTAAACTGATTACAGAACATATGCTTGAAATAATGCAAAAGGGGAAATGATTGAGTATCGAAAACACGATTCTATCGAATCTAATATATAATGAAGACTATGCAAGACGTGTAATTGTATTCTTAAAGGATGATTATTTTCAGTCAAATACTGATAAAATTGTATTTAATGAGATTCAAAAGTTCTACGCAAAATACAATAACGTTCCTACCAAAGAAGCATTAGACCTTGCTATTGACGGTCGTGAAGATTTAAGTTCTACGGACTATGAAGAATCGTCTATGCTTGTCAATTCGTTAGCAAAAGAAGATTCTAATGACCAATGGTTAGTTGATGAGACTGAGAAGTTTTGTAAAGACAAGGCAGTATATAATGCCATTATGAATTCGATTGGTATTATTGATGACCCTGAATCTTCTAATGGTGGTATCACTGAGTTGTTATCTGATGCTTTAGGTGTTTCATTTGATACTCATATTGGACACGATTTCTTAGATAATGCTGAAGAGCGATATGAGTTCTACCAGCGTAAAGAAGAACGTATTCCTTTTGATATTGAGTATCTTAATAAAATTACAAAAGGCGGCATTCCACGTAAAACTTTAAATATTCTTATGGCAGGAACTGGTGTTGGTAAAACAATTGGTATGTGTCACATGGCATCTGCGAATCTTACTACTGGTCATAACGTTTTATATATTACTGCTGAAATGGCAGAGGAACGTATTGCTGAAAGAATCGATGCTAATTTAATGGACGTTGAAGTCGACAGTTTGAAAGACTTATCGTTTGAACGTTATTCTAAGAAGATTGAACAAATTCAATCGAAGACTAAAGGTAAGTTGATTGTTAAGGAATACCCAACATCAACTGCTCATGCTGGGCACTTCAGACACTTATTAAAAGAATTGGCATTGAAAAAGAACTTCGTTCCTGATATCATTTACATTGACTATCTAAACATTTGTGCTTCACAACGACTTAGTGGTGCTCAAAACGTGAACAGTTATACATACGTTAAAGCAATTGCCGAAGAGTTACGTGGTCTTGCTGTAGAATATAACGTTCCTATTTGGTCTGCAACACAAGTTAATAGAACAGGTTTTTCGTCATCTGATATGGGTCTTGAAGATACATCTGAATCATTTGGTTTACCTGCTACTGCTGACTTATTCCTTGCATTGATTCAAACTGAAGAATTACAAGAATTAAACCAAGTAATGGTCAAACAATTGAAGAATAGGTATGGTGATGAGAACCTAAACAAACGATTTGTTATCGGTATCAACAAAGCAAAGATGAAGTGGTATGATGTTGAACAGGATGCTCAAACTGATATATTAGGTAACGATTCGTCCAAAGACGAACCTGAAAGTGTGTTTGCTTCATCAAAAGGGTCTAAGAAAAAGAATGCATTTAAAGACTTCAAGGTGTAATTATTATAAATATATGTATGAAATCATTTAAGTCATACATCACCGAAGAAAAACTAACTCATCTCGAGCATGTTGAAGACGCAATCTTTGACTTCGGTGTTGATGGTGCCAAACAGGCTCTTCAAATACTTGACGACGTTGCTCATTCTTTAGAAGGTCATTCAAAACGTGCTGTAAATATACAGGCAAAAGTGGATGGTGCTCCAGCAATCATTGCGGGGTATGACCCAGAGAACGGTAAGTTCTTTGTTGGTTCTAAGTCTATATTCAATAAGACACCTAAAATCAATTACACTAATGCTGATATCGATAAGAATCACTCTGGTGGACTTGCTGATAAATTAAAAGTTGCCCTTAAAGAATTTCCTAAGATGAAAATGAAAGGTATCTTTCAAGGCGACTTCATGTTTACTCCCGAAGACCTTAAAAAAGAAACTATTGACGGTGAATCTTATTTGACGTTTACTCCTAATACTATTACGTATGCAGTTCCTATGGGATCGGATTTACAAAAAACTATTAGTAAAGCAAAAGCAGGTGTGATTTGGCATACAACTTATACTGGTGATACTATTGCTGATTTGTCTGCTAATTTCAATATTAGTCTTAGTAATTTCACTAAACAATCGTCTGTGTGGTTTACTGATACTACGTTCCGTGATACGTCTGGTACATCTACGATGACTAAGAAAGAGATGACAGCTATTAAAAAATTATTAGCAAATGCTCATAAAGAACTTGGATTACTTGATAGAACATCAATGGGTAAATTATTTGGAAAAACTTCATTATCTAAATTGGTTAAAGTTTACATCAATGCTCAAGTAAGACAAGGTCAAAAGTTTACTAAGAAACAAGAAGCAGTTGGTACGTTTATTGATTTTGTAACATCAGACTACAAAAAGAAAATTGATAAACTGAAGAGCGAAAAGGGTAAAGAAAAGAAACAAAAAGAATTAGACGGATTCCTTAAAGAACTACGTTCTGGTAAAATGGCAGGAACTTTTGCCCATGCACTAGAATGGCATAATGCAGTAGTTGATATTAAGATGATGATTGTCAAGAAATTAGAAACAGTAAACAGTATTCCTGCTTTCATTAAGACGACCACTGGTTATAAAGTAACTGGTCCAGAAGGGTTTGTTGCAATTGATACGTTATCGAATAGTGCAGTTAAGTTAGTTGATAGACTAGAATTTAGTCAAGCAAACTTTAACGCAATTAAGAGTTGGGGATAATATGAAACCCTTTACATTTAAAGACTTTTGCGCTATTGAAGAAAAGAAATCACTAAAACCAGTTCCTGGATGTAAGTGGTGTCATCTACGTGATTATAGAAAAGAGTATGATAAGTTTCAATCGTCCGATGAACGAAAAAACTATCGTGGGGAATTGAATAGATATAACAGAAAGCACAGAAAACCTGAACATAAAGGGATGGATGCATCTCATGTTAATGGTAAGATCGTAGGATATGAAGATGTCTCTACAAATAGAGGCAAGGCAGAAAAGAGTAGACTTAAAGGGTCTAAACGTAAACCAAGAGATTTGGAGGAAGAATGATGAAATCGTTTGAATTATACATAAACGAAGGTTGGAAGATGAACAAGACAGTCTCTAAAGAGAATGAGAAGTTGATTGACCTAAAGACTTGGTCTCCAGAATTAGAATACGTTAATGGTAAAGATGTTATCATTAAAGTCGGCACTTCACGTTCAGAAAAATACTTCTTTGCTTTTAAAGACGGCAAAGCAATTCAAAACGCACGTGGTAAAGATAGATCATTCAGTAAATTGACTTGGGCAAAGGACTCGTTTAAGTAATGAAAACATTTATACAACATATTACTGAAGCACAGAATAAACCAGTTGCGTTTACGTTTGGTAGGTTTAATCCTATCACTAAAGGTCATGGAGAATTAATTGACTTCGTAGTTAAAACTGCAAAAGGTGGAGAAGGAATGATATTCACTTCAGCCTCTCAAGATGCTAAAAAGAATCCTCTTGATTATAATCAAAAGATTAAGTATTTGAAGAAGTTCTTCAAAAAAGCAACTATTATCAAAAATACTAAAATCAAAACTCCATTCCACGTACTCGATTGGTTATCCGAACAAGGGTATAAAGATGTTACAATGGTTGTAGGTGGTGATAGAGTTGCTGAATTTGAGAAACGTATTAGACCGTATGTCGAAGATTATGGATTTGAAAAATTTAAAGTAGTAAATTCAGGCAATCGTAAAGAAGGTGTATCTGGTACTGATATGAGAAATCACGTAAAGAATGGTGATATGAACTCATTCGTCAAAGGTTTACCTAAAGGTGTCTCAAAGAAAGATGGTGAAAACTTCTTTAATGATGTTAAGTCTGGTATGGGAATCAGCGAATACCTTGAAATTGGTACTGATGAAACTACTAAAGAGTACAAAAAGAAAACTCCAGGGGAAATTATGGAAGGTACTTTAAAAGATATATTCAAAGCAATCATTGGCAAGAAAACAATGCATACGTTCAATCGTGCTGTACACGAGAAGAAGTATAAACAAGCAATGAAGTTGTATCATTCTATGATTCAGCATTATAATCGGTCTCCTGAATCTCAAAATTCATCTGGTGTTATGGTAATGAATCCAAAAGGACTTGCGTTAGCAAAGGCTGCACAAATGGTTGGTATTTCTACTAAAGAATTGAAAAAAGTATTAGATAAAAAAACTAGATATGAAAGTTTTGAAGATTTTAATTTAACGGAACAAATTAGTAAGATCGACTTAGATACAGTAGAACGTTTTGCTGATAAAGTATTTGCTAAGGTTGGTATTGACGTTGAATTTACTAAACATTTCCTTGATAGGGTTAATGATGCTCGCAACGGTAAAGAAATTACAGTTGCTGAATTGACTAGGTTATTTAAACAAACATATAAGAAACACGGAAAGAAAATTGCCAAGATGGGTGACGACACTGAAGCAGTATTAAATGATTTACAAACAGATATTAATTTACCGTTTGTATTAAACTACGATCCGAATATGGATGAGTTTGATTTAGTAGCAAAAACCGTTATGAGAAAGAAGAATTTCAAAACTAACGACCCAAAATTGAAAGTTTAATTATTATAAATATTGATATAATTAAAAGGATATTAAGATGAATACATTTAGACAACATTTAACAGAGAACATGAAAAAACGTGTTGAAAGTTTAGTGAATACAATTGCTCAGGCAGATAACGTTAAAGCAATGATTGCTTGGAACGAATATGAAGATAGTCGTAATGGAGCTAAATATGACGCTAAGCATTTAAAGAAAGCAAAAGAAGTAATCACTAAATTTAAGATTTCTGTTACAAAATAATATGAAAACATTTAAACAACATTTAGTAGAACAGCAACAACTTGATGAGAAACTCATCATGCTGAACAACGGTCGTAAAGATGGACAGATCGTTTTCTTAGCAGGTGGTGCTGGTTCTGGTAAAGGTTTCGCTGCATCCAACTTTATGGAGAAGGAAAAGTTTAAGGTACGTGATGTAGATGAGTGGAAGAAAACCTTTATGGCACTTGCTGACATCATCGA
>ENA-OREN01003142-OREN01003142.1-marine-metagenome-genome-assembly--contig:-NODE-3142-length-15675-cov-22.792602_pt1 | contig 15675 bp, 9 predicted proteins | sample MGYA00248624_ERZ508555 | MGnify/ENA primary metagenome ERZ508555 (study PRJEB26222, sample SAMN06267773) | marine metagenome | isolation source: Saanich Inlet, British Columbia, Canada | place...
CAAAAGCCGCCCCACCCAGCACCGCCAAACTGCTGTGGTGGCCGGTGCGCCCCAACCGTCGAGTCTCCATGCCTAACCTTACCCCAACCTGAAACACGGGGCAGTCCCCATGTTTCGTCTCCCTCTTAGTGGTTTAAGGGTTTTTCTGTTGCTCCTTTTAAAAACTTTGGGATAGGGCTAACCGTCTTTGGCGGGTAGGTTGCTGACTCACAGTGTCAAATGGGCGGAAAAATGATCACGCAACCCCGGTTTAAAGAAAATTTAGAAATCTCTTTTGTTGATGGCGACAAGCTTTTCTTAGTATCTAACGGCGAAAAGTTTCTCCTAGAAGGGAAGCCTGTCAACGAGGTAGCTCGTTTGATCAACGGGGAACGAGAGATTGAAGACATTTTGGTTGAAGTAGCAGGGTCTTTGGGAATCGCCGAGGTCATGGGTGCGCTCAATCGGTTAGAAGCCGGCGGGCACCTCGTTGAAGGATCGGCTTTAGATGACTTAGGTGAAACGGCATGGTGGGACGCCCATGGGGTAACTCCTCTTGAGGCTGACGGAAAAATTGCGCAAGCAAAAGTAGAGATCGTTGACCTCTCAGGTCTCGACGGAGAGGGCGTTAAATCTGCGTGCAACCTGGCGGGCCTTGAGGCCTCGCTGGTAACAGAATCAACCGGCGACACAAATTCTTTGGTAATAGTGCTGGCCGGCGACCACCTCGACGAAGCACTTGAATCAACCAGTGCAACAATTCGTAAAGCCGGCACGCCATGGTTGCTGGCTGGCTTGCGTGGTCAACAACTTTTGATCGGTCCACTGTTTGTTGCTGACCAGACTGCTTGTTGGTCTTGTATGGGGCATTGGATGAAAAGCAATCGTCAGATCGAGCAGTACCTGAAGCGAAAAGAAAAAACGACCGTTTCTTGGCCGGTGACTTCGGCCGCTACTTCGTCCACCGTGGCTACGGCGACCGGTCTGTTGGTCAGCGAAGCCGTGAACTTCCTGGCCGGAGCACCAGCAACTACCCTTGGGTCGGTTCTTTCCTTCGATCTTGATTCTTTTTCTACCGAAACCCATGCCGTTATTCGACGGCCCCAGTGCCCAACTTGTGGAGACTCCGAACTCTCGAGTGCCCCTGCAAAAATAACACTAACTCCCTCCCCAAAACGGTTCACGGCAGACGGCGGACACCGCGTGGAACGCCCCGAAGAAACGTACCGTCGACTGGTTAAACATGTCAGCCCGCTTACCGGAGCAGTCACGTCGCTAGTCACCCAAACCGATGAAGACGACGACGTAACCTTCGGCTATTCCGCCGGCCATAACTTCGCCATGTTGACCGACGACATGCATTTTTTGCGCAAGAATCTGCGCGGGCAAAGCGGTGGAAAAGGACGCACCGACATTCAAGCAAAAACTGGAGCTATCTGCGAAGCAATTGAACGATACGCCGCCGTATACCAAGGTGACGAACGAAGTGTCCGAGGACGATTCGTAGATTTTGAAAACGCAGTGAACCCCAAAGACCTCATTTTGTTTTCCGACAACCAATACGAAAACCGAGACGAATGGAACAAAGAAAATGCGCTTTCGTTTCACCTCGTGCCCGAACGCTTTAACCCCGAACAAGAAATGGAATGGTCAACCGCTTGGTCGCTGCGAGACGAAACCGAACGCTTGGTGCCCACCAGTTACTGCTACTACGGCCACCCCGATCTCCACGAACACTTTTACTCGGGCGCCGACTCAAACGGCAGCGCCGCCGGCAACACCATCGAAGAAGCAGTCCTTCAAGGCTTGCTAGAAGTCGTGGAGCGAGACGCAGTCGCCATTTGGTGGTACAACCGTTTACGCCTGCCCGAAGTAGACATCAGCGTTTACAACGAACCGTATTTTGATGTTCTCCGTGAGCACTACAACACGTTGGGCCGCTCGTTGCATGTTCTTGACCTCACCACTGACCTTGGCATTCCGGTATTTGCCGCCATTTCGCACCAAAAAAACCGACCAACGCAAGACATTGTGGTGGCTTTTGGCGCCCACCTTGACCCGAAAATGGCCATCATGCGGAGCCTCACCGAAGCCAACCAGTTTCTTCCCGCGGTTTCCCACGCTCACCCCGACGGGAGCACGTTTTATTGGATGGACTCGTCGGATGCCCTTGATTGGTGGAAAAAGGCAACCATAGAGTCAGAGTCCTTTGTTCTTCCTGACGCTGCCGCTCCTTTGGTAAACCCCTTACGGTACGAAGGGCTATCAAGTGACGATTTGGCCACTGATGTGCGTTCCTGCGTTGACTTACTTGCTCGAGCCGGTCACGAAGTAATAGTGCTCGACCAAACTAGGCCCGATATAGAACTCAATGTGGCCAAGGTCATGGTGCCTGGGTTGCGACACTTTTGGCGACGTTTAGGACCGGGAAGACTCTATGACGTTCCGGTAAGCACGGGACGGTTAGAGAAACCACTTGAAGAGTCACAACTGAACCCATGGTCGGTTTTTTTCTAAAGGAGTCATGATGACAGAAGAAGAAGAACTGCTGCTTGCTTTTCGTACGGGGGTTGAGGTCACCATTGGTCAAGATCGGCTGACCATGGTTGATGACCATATTCAATCGGTGGTTCCTCTGCAAGAACCAGGTGTGTTAGCGGCCTTTACTCAACTGGCCGAACGGCCGCTCAGCGAAGACACCTTGTTCGAAACAGTGATGGAAGTTGGGGACAGTTCATCGGCCTTCGTGCTGCCGGCGCTACTTCGTCGTTTAGAAAGCGGAGGCTGGCTACGAATGGTGTTCCAAGACGGATCAGGGCGAGAATTAGTAGCGCTCGAGCCTCGCGGTCATGTTCTTTCCCCCATCACGAGACACGTAGTGGCATCCTCAGCACTGGTGTTGTCTTCTCGGGCCATCGTGCGCAGTGTTGGAGAACGCCTACTGGCCGAGTCGCCGTTGACTTCATGGGATTTAGTAGTTTCTGAACCATCTTGGGTGGCCACTTTATTGCAGTTCACCCAAACGATGACCCCTACTGAACTCGCAGAAGCAACGGGAACAGACACTGCGACTTTGGTGACCGTTTGTGACTTAGCGGTGGCCAGCGGTTTGCTAGTTTTCGCCGATGATCGGGTAGACCAAGCCCCCGAGCTGCAAATGTGGAGTTTGCCAGATTTGTGGTTCCACACCATGAGTAGGGTGGGGTCGAGTCGCGGTGGCTACGGAGGCACCTTTCGTTTTGAAGGGGAAATCCCACCAGAGCCAGCAGTGCGACCCGCCCTTGGTGAACTTTTAGCGTTGCCTGAAGTAGACCTGACAACGGTGGGCGTCCATGACCCGGCGTTAGGCGAGGTGGTGCGTTCTCGTCGATCCACCCGAGTCCATAACGACCAAGCGCCTATAGGTCAAGAAGAACTGAGTGAATTGCTGGCCCGGGTCGCGGCCGTTAAAGAAGTCACTTTTGATGGCCACGAGGAGGTTTCGTTTCGTCAACTACCCAGCGGTGGCGCTCTTCATGAACTAGAGATTTACCCCTTGGTGCATCACTGCGCAGGGCTTGAGCCAGGGCTGTACCACTACCACGCCGGCGACCACGGCCTTGAACTGGTTTGCCCAGCAGATGCCAAAACTAAACTCCTCCTTGAATACGCCCAACGTATGTCTGTTATGGAGTCCTCGCCTCAGGTGACGCTGCTGCTGGCCGCCCGCTTTAACCGAGCTATGTGGAAGTATGAATCCATGGCCTACTCGTTGGTGCTAAAGCATGTGGGCGTCATGTACGAAGCGCTTTACCTGACCTGTGCCGCTATGGGTCTGGCTGGGGTGGCTTTGGGGGGCGGAAACTCGGCGGCCTTTGCGGCAGCAAGCGGGTTAAGCATGTATCAGGAGGGGACCGTAGGGGAGTTCGTCGTGGGGAGCCTTCCGGCGAGTGAACCCATTGTGGCTAGTGCCAGTTAGTCTGACAAGATGAAAGTATCGTTCGTTCAGATTTCAACCGGGGTGGAGTGGGCGCCAGAAGATTCTCCACAAGAGATAAGGAGTTTTTCGTTCCTTCCTTATTCTGTGGGGGTTTTAGCCACTTACGCTCAGCGTTGTGCTCAACAAAAACATGAGTTCTCGTTTCCTATTTTTAAGCGCCTGCCGCTTGTTGATGCGGTGCCCTTGCTCGAAAATGCAGAAGTGGTGGCTTTTTCACTTTATGTGTGGAACGTCAATCTCTCGTTAGCGATAGCGGCGGAGTACAAGCAACGCCACCCAGAAGGAATTGTCGTGGTGGGTGGCCCACAGGTGCCCGACCAAGCAGAAGACTTTATGCGTGAACACCCTTTTGTTGATTTTGCTTGCCACGGAGAGGGAGAAGAGACTTTTACGCAACTCCTTGATGCCCTAGAAAAAGGGAAAGGGTGGAGCAGCGTTGAATCACTTACCTATCGGGGAGAAAACGGCGAGGCATTGACTAATGCTCGGCGACCACGGTTAGTGGACCTCGACGAGATCCCCTCACCTTTTTTGACGGGCATATTTGATGAACTGATGAAAGATTCTACGGATGATTGGTTAATGACGTGGGAAACCAATCGGGGTTGCCCATTTTCTTGCACTTTTTGCGATTGGGGTTCTGCTACCGCCGCCAAAGTTTTTCGTTTCGGGATGGACCGGTTAGAAAAAGAACTTTGGTGGATGGCCGAGCATCGTATTCGTTTTGTTTTTTGCTGCGATGCAAATTTTGGCATGTTGCCTCGAGATCTAGAAATTGCTAAAAATGCGCTAGAAGTAAAACGAGCTACCGGGTTCCCCTGGTCACTGTCGGTTCAGAATACAAAAAACGCTCGGGAGCGGGCTTACCAAGTGCAGTCGCTTATCGCTAAGGAACTCAACGGCACGGGGGTAACGCTTTCCTTGCAGTCAACAAGCGCCGAGACCCTAGAGCACATTAAGCGAAAAAACATTTCTACGGCGGCCTTCAAAGACCTACAGCAGCGGTTTACCCAAGATGGGGTGGTTACCTACACGGACATTATTTTAGGGTTGGCCGGAGACACCTATGCCGCCTTTACCGCCAGCATCTCTGAAGTAGTGGCTTCAGGGCAACACAACAATATTGAATTCTACAATTGTTCAATCCTGCCCAATGCTGAAATGGGCGACCCAAAGTATCAAAAGAAATACGGACTGGAGTCGGTGCCCCAGCGAATAACGGAAGTTTGGGACGCAGCAGGCAAGGTCGAAGAGGTCCCCGAGTATCTTGACATTGTGGTAGCGACGGCAGCCATGCCAGCGGCCGATTGGCGTCGTGCGAAGGTTTTCTCGTGGATGACCAGCCTTGTATATTTTGACCGTTTACTCCAAGTGCCGTTGGCGGTTTTGTCCAAACACCTTGGGGTGGCCTTACAGGATTTTATTGAGGTGCTTTTGGCCGCTGATGGAGTTCATTATCCAGTTATTTCGGGACTAGTAGATGAAATGAACGATCATGCGAACGCAATACAACAAGGTGGCGAAGAGTTTCGCCACTGTCTAGAGCTTGGATCGTTGCTTATGCCTGCCGACCACTTTGCTTTAGCTAAGTTAGTTCTTGGGGGAGAGCAAGAGGCCTTTTATGCGGAAGCCGAAGCCATTCTTGGTGGTTATCTAAGCAAGGAGGGTTGGCAAGATTCGCGACAACTTTTAAGCGACTTGGTTACCTACAACCAAGCGGCTTACCGGGTCCCGGGGGACCAAAAAGATGAATTGTTGGTGCTGGCCCACCCGGTAAAAGAACTCTTTGCCCGAGCCATTGCAGGCGGCCGGCTTGTTCCGGAACAGCGCTGGGCTACCTATACGGTGGCCAAGTCAAAACAACCGATGGCCGGTTTTGAAGAGTTCCTTATAAATATTGCTCGTGGTCAAGGGAAGGATAAAACCGGTTACCTCTTTGAAGTTTCACCGATTGTGCTCGGCGAAAGGGAAAAGAGTTGCGCTGGCCGATTAGTTGGTGTAAGTTCTCTTCTTCACTACTCAATGGAGAAATGAAATGGAAACAGCAGAACGCGCAGCATTTGTAAAGGGTTATTCACGGGTGTTGACCAACGCTTGGTCAGACGAAGACTTTATGGGACGCCTTATGGCTGACCCCTCGGCAACGCTGTCTGAGTACGGTTTGGATGCTGGCTCAGCGAGCGTGACCATCGAAACCAACGAGGCCGACGCTGGCTCCTTGGACGCACAAATCGAAGTATGGGAAAACGGTATGGCCGCAGGCGCAGTAACCCTGTACGTGCCGGCAGCTCCCAAAGTTGAAACCGCAGAACTTTCTGAAGATCAGCTTGACACCGTCGGTGCCGGCGATACTGTTTCTAGTTGCTGCTGTTGCCCAAGCTGCTCCTGCACCTGATTTAGTTTATTAAGAGTGCTGGTTGGCGGTCTTTCGCTGGCCAGCACTCTTTTTGTTTTCTCAGCGACCTAAGGCTCTCTTGTGGGTCTACCAACCTAACTTCAAGCAGAAAGCGCTCACATGGTTCAGTTCAGGCCAAATGCTCTCAAGCAACAACAAAAACCCGATGATCTTGATTTGTTGATGAAGGTCACCAAGGCAAGGGGTTGGGTAGCGCTGACCGTTGCCGCTCTGGCTTTAGGGGCTTTTTTACTTTGGGGTATTTTTGGTCAACTGCCTTCTGAAGTAAACGGCGAAGGCCTGCTTACTTACACCGATGGGGTAACGCAAATTCAAACCACGGTGGCTGGCCAAATTTCTGAGGTAAAGATCAAGTCTGGGCAAACGTTGGCAGTGGGCGACGACGTGGCCACCGTCACCAGCGCTGATGGAAAAAGCCACCCAATTAAAGCCCAGTACTCCGGGGTGGTTATGGAAGTGCTCATCGATGGCGGAAACGTCGTTGATTTTGGTCAAACACTCTACCTGCAGCAGCGTTCCGACGGAAAAAACGCCGACTTGCTCGCTTTCGTATTTGTTTCATTCAAAGACTCAACTTTCTTAGCTAAAGGAATGCCCGTAGACCTCACGATCGAATCGGTATCTTCTTCGGTCTTTGGTGTATTACGCGGCGAAGTAAGTGCCGTGGAGTCGACCCGGTTGAGTCGCGGTGGGTTGATTACTTTGCTGGGCGACGAAGAACTTGCCCAAGAGTTTCTAAGCCAAAATAAAAACGTGCTGGTTCGGGTGGCGCTCACTGCCGATGCGTCAACGACCTCCGGGTATCAGTGGTCAACGGTTGACGGGCCACCGTTTGCGCTTCCCACCGGGGCGCGGCTTTCTGCAGCCATTACCGAAAGCGAAACTCGCCCAATAAACCTGATTTTGGGTAGATAAAAATGGCGACAACCACCGAAGCGGTAACGCCGGTTGCCAATACGAAACGGGCTCGCACCCCCACTGTTCTTCAAATGGAGGCCGTGGAGTGCGGCGCAGCGTCTCTGGCGATTATTCTTGGCTACTTCGGTCGTTGGGTAACCCTAGAAAAACTCCGCACGGCCTGCGGAGTATCTCGCGACGGAAGCAAAGCATCAAACGTCCTCAAGGCGGCTCGCTCTTTTGGCCTTACCGCCAAAGGGTTTCAAATCGAAGCAGAGGCATTACGCAGCCAACAAGGGCCGTTCATAGTTTTTTGGAACTTTCATCACTTTTTAGTAGTTGAAGGGTTTTCAGGAGACAAAGTATTTATTAACGACCCAGCTACCGGGCCGCGCACCATTCACTTTCAAGAGTTCAACAACTCGTTTACTGGTGTGGCGCTCACCTTTGAAGTTGGCCCAGATTTTGAAAAAGGCGGTGAAAAACCAAGTTCCTGGAAAGGCCTCGGAACTCGATTAAAAGGTGGCGAAGGCGGCCTGGTTCTGGTTCTCCTGGCGAGTTTGCTTCTCATCGTGCCGGGGCTCATTACCCCAGCCTTTAGCCGGATCTTTATCGACAACGTCCTTACCGCAGGCTTTAGCCAATGGATCGGCCCCCTGATTGCCGTGATGTTTGGTACCGCCATGCTGGCCATGGTGCTTACCGCACTACAGCAGCAATACTTGTTGCGTCTTGAAGCACGGATGGCGCTCCAAGGCACTTCGGGTTTCATGCGTCATGTTCTGCGCCTGCCCGTGGATTTTTTCAGCCAACGCCAACCCGCTGACGTTTCCATGCGGGTCCAAGCAAACGACCGCCTAGCAAAGTTGTTGTCAAGCGATCTCGCCACATCGGTAATTAGTACCGTTTTGGTCGTTTTCTATGCGGCGTTCATGTTTAGTTACGATGTTTTGCTTACTTCAATCAGCGTGTTGCTGGTCTTGGTAAATATTGTGGTTTTGCGCCTCGTTACTCGAACACGGGTAGACGCAACACGGAAGCTAAGTCAAGACAAAGGCCGCCTCACCGCTACCACCTTCAACGGTTTACAACTCATCGAAACGCTTAAAGCCACCGGGCGAGAAAACGATTTTTTCGCCCGTTGGTCAGGCTTTCAACAAAAAGTGGCCAACGGTCAACAAAAGTTAGGGGTTTCCAGCAACATCCTTGACGCCGTGCCCCCTTTGCTGGTCTCCATCAACGTGGCCTTAGTGCTTTGGATTGGTAGCGATCGGGTTATGTCGGGCACAATGACCGTGGGCGTGTTGGTGGCTTTTCAAGGGCTTTTAATGTCGTTCACCACCCCCGTGAATCGTCTCACCGAGTTGGGGCAAAAATTGCAAGACGTCACCGCCGACCTCACCCGACTCAACGATGTTGAGCGCAATCCTATGGATTCACGTTTCAGCATTGAACCGACAATAACCGAGGGCCAACTAACTGGAGCGCTCGAGTTGCGCTCAATTGAGTTTGGATACAGCCCTTTGGAAGCACCGTTGATTGCTGATTTCAACTTCAAACTTGCTCCCGGTGGTCGCATCGCTTTGGTAGGGGGTTCAGGAAGCGGAAAGTCCACCATAGGCAAAGTAATTTCCGGGCTCAATACGCCATGGTCCGGTGAAGTGTTGTTCGACGGTCATCCGGCAAGCGAGTATTCGAGAAGCATCTTGGCTGCCGGAATCTCGGTCGTGGATCAAGATATCTTCCTCTTTGAAGGAACGGTCCGACAGAACCTCACTCTTTGGGATGACACCATCCCCGACGCTGTCTTGTACCAAGCATTAACCGATGCTTGTGTCTACGACGACATTATGGCCTTACCTGGTGGGCTTAACCATGTGATAAAAGATGCCGGTAAAAACCTTAGCGGTGGCCAACGCCAGCGTTTAGAAATAGCCCGAGCCTTAGCCAGCGACCCGAGGCTTTTGGTACTTGATGAAGCCACTAGTGCCCTCGACACAGAAACCGAGAAAATCCTTGACGACAACCTTCGTCGCAGAGGCTGCGCCTGCGTAATTGTTGCCCACCGTCTCAGCACCATTCGCGATGCCGACGAAATAATCGTCATGTCTTACGGCGAAGTGGTGGAGCGCGGCACCCACGACGAACTCAAGTCTGCAGGCGGCGCCTACGCAGAGTTAACCGAAATAGGTTGAGATGAGCGAACCCACCATTAAACAAACAAACGCTGAAAAGCTACTCAGCGACCTTCGTGCCGCCCAAGTAGCGTTGCGTCCCGTTGAGGGCGCAACCATAGAAATAGACAACCCAGCTGAAGCGATACTAGTAATCGAGGGTCACGTCGACCTCTTTATAGCCCCCGACAAAAATGCTGGGTCAGCGGCTTGGGCCTACGGGGGGCGTATCGAGCCAGGAGGGTTTATTCCCGGCATTGCCCCGCATGACGAATCGGTACTTATCGCTCGCCCCATGCCGCAGTCGGAAATATTCTCACTCAACATTGAAGAAGTTGAACACTCTGAGGAATTAGCGTTGAGCCTTGACGCGGTTCTTGAAGTAGTGGGCGAAGCACTTGAACACTATGCAGCACCCCGTGTATTTACCCCAGTCACCGCCACCGAAACTACCATTGATGATTCTGGAGTCGCTCGGAGCGTCACTGCGGTTCGTTGGCTGACCAAAGTAGACGGCGAAGCAACCCTCCATCGCTGGAAGAAAAGTACTCCCGTTGACCCCATTGAATGGCTCTCGGGCTCCGACTGGTTGGAAGCAGAACCGGGAACCGTTGTATATACCGCTTCGTCGCATGAACTTGGCGAAAAGTTGCTTCCCGCCGTGCAAAGAGAACTCTTCCGCTGGGTAGACGCCTTAGTGGCAATGCGGCAAGAAGCCGAAAAACTAAAAGGCCAACAAGCAAAGCAGCGGGCCGAAGCCGATGTTGAACTTGAACACAACGCCGAGTTGCGACTGGCAAGAGTTTTAGGTGATCCAAGCGGCGAACGGGAACAAGAAGAATCCGACGACCCAGCGTTTGCTGCGGTTTCTCTGGTCGCCGACCTCTTAGAAATAAAAATCAAGTCGGCCCGGGTGGCCGACAAAGAGCGTGGTATCGAACCGGTGTCTGCAGTAATAAGGGCATCAAACATCCGCGAGCGGACGGTACGTCTAGAAGGAGGCTGGTACCACAAAGATGTTGGGCCTCTCGTGGGCTTTTTGAAAAACGGTCAACCCGTTGCTTTGATGCGCAGCGGGCGGGGCTACGTGATCGAAGACCCCGTAGCGAAAACCCGAACCCCGGTAGACGACAAGAGCTACAAAGTTCTTAACTTTGAAGCCCGAATGCTTTACGCTCCGCTTCCCGAAACCAAAGTTAATGGTTTCGAACTCCTTCGCTTCGGGGCAAAAGGTCTTTCTACAAACGTATGGATCCTGGCCCTCTGTGGAGTTATTGTGGCCGGGTTGAGCTTGGCCACGCCTATTCTTACTGGCCGCATATTGGGCACCTTCGTACCACGGGCCGCTCAGAGCGAGATTACTCAATGGTCGATTATTCTTTTGGCGGTGGCCTTTGTAGCCGCAGCTTTTTCAGTGATACAAAACTTGGCGGCCTTGCGCTTTGAAGGGCTAGTCGACTTGAAAGCCCAAGCCGGCCTTTGGGACCGCCTTTTGGCTCTCCCGGCAAGTTTTTTTCGCCGCCACTCAACTGCAGAACTTTCTGCCGCCTCGCTGGGGGTTAACGGTATTCGTGACCTCATGTCAGGGATGGCCGGGCAATCTGTCTTAGCGTTTGTGGCTGGCCTCGCTAATGCTGGGTTGATGCTTTACTACGACCCTGTTTTGGGCTTGGTGGCCATTGCGGTAGCTGCGGTGAGCGTTTGTGTTTCTGTTGCTTTGGGTTTCAAAAATGTTCGGGTACAACGAGAAGTTGTTACGTCGACCTACAAGGTTTCTTCATCGACCTTTCAGTTGATGTCAGGAATGGCCAAATTGCGGGTTGCGGCTGCTGAAGAGCGGGCGTTTTCCTATTGGTCAGTGGAGTTTGCTCGGCTGAGGGTTTTAAGCCTGCGGGCCCGGACCCTGCAAAATCGGCTGGCAGTCTTCAACTCTGGTTTCGTCATCTTTGCGCCGGCGGCCATTTTCGCTTACATCGGGCTATTTCGCAGCGGTGAGTTCCCCGTGGCCACGTTCTTGACATTTAATGTGGCGGCTTTTTCTTTCTTGATCGCCACATTGCGCCTAACGACCACCGCCATGACGTTGCTCATCGGGGTGCCAATGTTTGAAAAACTAACCCCCATTCTTGATGCCGCACCAGAAGTGCTTAGCGACAAAACGGACCCCGGGGAAATCACGGGAGCCATAGAAGTAAAAAACCTTGCTTTTGCCTACGAAGCAGACACCCCTCCCGTGCTCAATGGCGTTTCTTTTACTGCTAAAGCCGGTGACTTTGTGGCTTTGGTTGGTTCTAGTGGCTGTGGTAAATCAACGCTATTGCGCATGATGTTGGGCTTTGAAAAAGCAGACCAAGGTGGCGTTTACTACGACGGTCAAGACCTCGCTGACCTCGATGCCGGAGCGGTGCGCCATCAATGTGGGGTAGTGCTACAACAGGGTCAACTGTTTGCTGGCGATATTTTGTCAAACATTGTCGGAACTTCGGCGTACACCGTTGACGATGCCTGGGCCGCCGCCGAAATGGCCGGCTTGAAAGAAGACATTGAACACATGCCCATGGGTATGAATACCGTGCTTTCCGAAGGGGCTTCAACAATCTCTGGCGGCCAACGCCAACGGTTAATGATTGCCCGAGCCTTGATTTCTCGCCCCCGGATTGTCTTTTTCGATGAAGCGACTAGCGCTTTAGATAACCGCACCCAAAAAATCGTGACAGAAGCTATGGACACGTTGCATGCCACCCGCATCGTTATCGCCCACCGTTTGAGCACTATTCGAGAGGCGGACCAAATAGTGGTACTCGACCAAGGGCGAGTTGTTCAAAATGGTCCTTACGAAAAACTTATCGCCGAAGAAGGCTTGTTTAAATCACTGGCTAGTCGTCAGATTGCTTGATTCCTGAGGCCGCAAAACCCACCAACATGACCCAGGATTCCGGATCTTGTTTCCATTTTCGGTAAGCAGCGGTGGCGGAAGCGAGTTCGGCAGGGGCTAGGACGCCATCGCCTACCAAATCAAGGTATTGGCTGGGGTCGAGAAGTGGGTCAAAAGCGTCAAGGCCGTTGTCGTCGCTCGAGTAATGATAGAGGCGAAGGGCGGCGCACGAAAAATCTTGTTTTTGTAAGAGGCCGACCAGTTCACGGCCAATCATGCGGTTGCCGTTTCGCTGGCTTTGCGCAGTCCAAATTTTGGCCTGCAACTGCTCAAATTGTGCGATGAGCGGATGACACATCCCCCAAAGACCGCCATCTACTTCGAATACAAGTACCCGACCTCCCGGGCGGAGCAGCCGAAAAGCTTCCCGGAGAACCGTTGACGGGTCGGCCATGTGTTGAAGCACGAAACGAAGCACAACCAGGTCGGCTATTCCCTCCTCAAGGCCAGTGTGGGCAGCATCAGATTCAACGAAATGGGCTTGGGGCAGAGCGTCTGTTGCGGGTTTAAGCAAGCCGGGGTCTAAATCAACACCGATGAGGTGGGCATCGGGAAAGTCTTGAGCGACACGTTTAAGAAAAGAGCCAGTCCCGCAACCTAAATCAACAATGGTAGAAACCTCTGTCGGTGCAACCTGGTGAAGAATCTTTCGCTCGTAAGGCCACATTAAGGCCGCCTGTGCCTCTAGGCGCTCTAACGCACCTTCAAAGCCTTGGCCGTGAAGTTCAGGACGGTACGAGTCGGTACCTGTCATGGGGTGCTCCGGGGGCTCAAGTTGGCTAAAACACCATGGCGAGGCCGCAAGGTAACCAAAGCCTCGGCTTCCACGAGGTGACCGGGGTCGAGAGCGATGTCAACTCGTTGCAATACGCGGGCCAACACCAGGACACTCTCCAGCAAGGCAAAGTGCTGGCCGATACATTTTCGCGGACCGGCACTAAAGGGAAGAAAAGCACAGGGATGGGGTTCTTCTTGGGTAAGGAAGCGCTGCGGGTTGAACTCCTCCGGGTTGGTCCAATGCTGCGGGTGGCGATGCAGAAGCCAGGGGCTAATGCAAACCAGTGAATCGGCCGGAATGTCGTACCCGCCCAAGGTGTCGGCTTTGGTGGCGTTTCTCGAGATGATCCATACCGGCGGGTAAAGGCGGAGCGATTCATTAAAAATTGCCCGAATGAGCGGAAGATTTTCTAAGTTGGAGGCATCTGGGGGAGCGCCTTGAAGGACGCGATCTACCTCTTGGCGGGCGTCATCAAGGATTTCGGGGTGTTGGCAGAGTAGCCAAAGGGTCCAAGTCAGACCTTTGGCAGTAGTTTCATGCCCGGCCATGAGAATGGTCACCACCTGGTCGCGGAGTTCCTCGGCAGAAAAGCCATCAGGCCGTTCAGGGCTACGAGCGGTGACCAGTCGGGCAAGCAGATCTTCTCTTCCCGTAGGATCAAACTTGGTTACTTCAATGAGTAAGTTCACGATCTGATCAATGAAGGACCGGGCATTTATAAAAGATTGCTTATCGCTTGGGTTGGCATTGTTTGCTTGGTTGTAGTGACTCATGAACCTATTGGCGTCATCTACCGCCTCGCCAAAGCGGTCGCCGATAGCAACCTCTGAGCCCAATACCGAGCGGGCCACAATAGTGAGCGTGAGAGCGGTCAGGTCTCGGTCGAGGCGCTGAGGCGCCATTTGGGCAACCCACCGATCAATTGTTTTGTCGGTTTCTGCGACCATTAAATCATCAAAAGGTACAACGTTTTGGTGCTGAAAACTGGGGTTCGCTAATGCTCTTTGGGTGCCCCACTCTTGGCCGTCGGTGGTGAGTAGGCCGCGGCCCAGGAGGGGCACCAGCATGAACTCATCTGGGGTGCCAGATTTTACGTAGTGTTCTCGGCGTGAAACGAGGACTTCCCACACCAAGTCGGGGTCGTTGACGATGGTGACCGGTTTCCCGTCAACGGTATGGCGGGTAATATCGCCATATTCCTGCACCATTTTCTGTAAAAAACCCAACTGGTCTTGGGCCATGACACCCAGATCAATGTCGCCGATTGGGCCAGGTGGATTTTTGGTGTCAGAAGGGTTCATGGTGGGTTACAAGGTGGTGCGAGGGTGAGTCCTCGGGGTCATTAAAGGATAACCCTCTTTGTCCTCCAGAGATGAAACATGGGGCCAGGTCTCATGTTTCATCTCTGGGGCGGTCTTTTTGTAGGGGGGGAAAGTGGGTTAGTGCCCCCAAGAGTGGGGCGGTTTGTGGCAGTATTTAGGCCGTGAAACGTACGCTGATAATTGCTCTAACTTTTGCCCTGCTGGCTTCTGCCTGTAGCGATGAAGAAACCACTGCTCCGCCGACCACCACGGTGGGGGACCTCTTCGCCGACTCCCAAGCATCGCCCACCGTGCCGCCCCTCGAAGTGCCTGGTTGGGAAAAAATAGAACTCCCCGAAGCACGAGAAGCAGCAGAAACTTGTGTAGCGAGTGCTCGTCCGCCCGAAATCGTACTCCCCGACGAAGGCCCGGAAACAGTCATGGTAGAAGCCGGCGATTCGCTCGGGAAAATCGCTGAACGTTTCGACAGCACCGTTGATGCATTCATGCGCGCCAACGCCTTAAGTGACCCCAACAAACTTCGGGTCGGGCAAATGCTACTTATCCCACGAGAACGAGAAGACGAAGTAGAAGGCCAAGTGGGCCCCGCTATCACCATGGAAGAAGTCACCTGTGTTATCAGCGCCGGCGTGGATGCCTACGGCCCCACCGGGGAACCCACCGGCACCACAGGAAAAATCGAAATCGCTATCACCTGGCCTCGCATCGAAGGCCCCCGAGAAGCCCCCCAGGTAAATGGGCGACTGCTGGGCCTCACCCAAGGGGCAGTGAACGAGTTTCTTGACGACGCCATTAGTTCCGTCGAAGACAACGGTTACGCCTGCCGAGAAGGAGTAACCGGCCGGTGCGTCTGGCTTGAACACGAATACGAAATTCTGCTTTCCAACGACGAATTGCTCAGCATGCGCAACACGGTCAGTCAGTTGGTGTCCGGAGCCGCAGGAGAATCAGCAACCATCCGTACCGAAACCTTCGACCTGTTCACCGGCGAACCGCTAAGCATCGTTGACCTGTTTGACCCCGAAACCGACTGGGTGGAAGCAGTATCGGCCGAAGCCATCACCCGGCTTGAGTCCGAGCCTTGGGTTGACGAACGTCGCTTCACCGGTGCCTCGCCAGACGCCATCAACTTCACCCTCTACAACCTCACCCAAGGCGGTTTGGTGCTTTCCTTCGCTCCCTATTCGGTGGGGGG
>ENA-OREN01003147-OREN01003147.1-marine-metagenome-genome-assembly--contig:-NODE-3147-length-15663-cov-8.032337_pt1 | contig 15663 bp, 27 predicted proteins | sample MGYA00248624_ERZ508555 | MGnify/ENA primary metagenome ERZ508555 (study PRJEB26222, sample SAMN06267773) | marine metagenome | isolation source: Saanich Inlet, British Columbia, Canada | place...
TGTTTCCTGTGGTTCACCACTAATATCTGAATCAGGGTGTAAGACTTTTCTACTAAAACTACGGGATAACTCTGTGTATCCTTTAGCTTCTGAACCTTCAGATACGATTGTTGCCGTTCTGCATTGTACTGCTTTATAGTCGCCTACGATTTCAATTTTATCGCACTTGACTTCTTTCTTTAATGCCATTTCTGACTCCTATTGTTTATTCGTTCCATTTCAATCATCCGATTGAATTTGAATTATACTATGTATGAATATGACAACATCATTGAACTGCCTGTAGCTATTTGCGATTGTAATAGACTATCCCATCCACCTCCTGAATCCAAAGAAACAAGAACTTTTATTGTTGTTGTTGAGCTGTACACTACCTCATAATTACTAACACCGCTACGATTGAACCCAGAAAGAATAGCACTACCTACATTATGGTTTGCAGATTGGTCAAATGGTAACCCAGATATTGTAAAGGTGTCTGAACCTGAAGTAGTAAAACCTGAACAATGCATTGATACTTTTACAAGTCTCCCAACTTTTGTATAAATTGCATTTCCGACAGTCCAGCTACCAGCATTAGGAGCAGGAGTCCAAGTCCCTTCCTCATAATCGTCAAGAAGTTCGCTTGTCATTCCACCAGCATCTGATGTTGCGGCAAAACTAATTCCTTTCCCAGCAGTACCGATGACGAGGTTGCCTGTGGATACTTCGACGTCCCCCGTCCCATTAGGCGTAAGGGTGATATTGCCGTTTGTATCTTCAGACGTGATTGTGTTGCCGTCTATCTTGATGTTGTCAACTTGGATAGCGGCGGATGAAATAGATAGAGCCGAGGCTGTGCCTTCACCATCATCTACGGTACGAAGTGTCGCATCTACCCCTGCGTTTGAATTACTTACTTGTAGCAAGTCTTTATATGTTGAGGCTATTGAGTTGCCTGTTAATGTTGCCATTTTATTATCCTATGCCGGGCAATCCCGGCGATTGTGTTAATCAATGAAATTCCACTTCCGATCTTCGTCTTCCCACTTAACCAGAATAGAATCAAAATTTATTGGTTGAAAATACTCGACCGCCATTGATTGCAAGCCTGTACTCGATTCACCGACCATATCGGCAAATGCGCTTCTCAATGCGGTGTTTATTGAAACAGTTGTCCCTGCTTGGTCATTCGCCCAAGCGTAAAGCATTTTATTCAAACTGCCCGAATGCCCTAATGATTCAAGGCCGGCTCGCATGGCATCGTTTACGCTATGCGCTGTTGTAAGTCCGGCGATATCCAAAAAGTATTCTTTTATGAGTTCGTTGAAACTTCGTTTATTTGATACTGCCATATTTATCCCTAAGTATGGAGGCTCGAACGAGCCGAGCCTCCGTTACCTAATCAGTTATGAAACGTCCGAAAGGATGTAAACCCCAAACGTGTCTTTTACTTCAATCACGCCTGCGACCATGATACCGATAAACTCAGTCAAGCGAGCCGATTCGTCGCGCTGTTGCGCAACTTTAACCGGACCGGCAGAACTGAAACCGATACCCAAAGCCCCACGACTAAACATTGCACCGGCAGCATCGCCGCCAGCACTTACGTTTTCGTCAATTTCACCAGACCAATACACCGAATTACCGGCAAGCTGTCCGACCATTCCGCTTGAAAGCATTTCCTGAGATAGCGGATTGTCAGCTACTTGTGAGCCGGAATTGGTATGCACCAATAAGTTCTGGATTCCTTTTCCGCCCCAAATTTGCTTGGGCGAAAGCACCAGATTGAACGGCATCGGCGCACCGGCAGCGTGAAGCTGACGACTTGCACCAAATACGTGATCCAATGTTAGAGTCGTTGCTGCCCCTGCTTCGGTTTGTGAAAAGCCGGAAAACAGATCCGTCAAAAGATCGTCTGCTTTCAATGCTAATTCCTGACCGATAATTGAACCAACGTCAGAATAGAGATTCTGCGGTGATGTTTGATTTGCGAGATCGCTCACATCGGAACGAACTACATATTCGGCCAACGTGGCCGTCGCACCGGATACGGAACGAGCTGTGGTAGTTGTGTAATCAGATCCGTCTGTTGCCGAACCTACATTTGAACTTGCAGGATCGCCGTAGTACGGAAATTTAATCGTACCAGCACCTTTAGACGCATTCGCACTCTTAACAAGTGGTGTCATTACACCACTTTCCTGGAAAGCGATAATTGCATCGGCAAGAATTTGGTCGCCAGACAATATGTCTGATTTTTTTGTTACTGCCATTATATTATTTTCCCATCTTTGTCAAAGTCCAAGCCGGAAAAATACATTCGTTTATCAGTCGATTTTCCTTTGAGGTGATTGGTATATCTTTCCTCCATGAAATCCACCATATCCACCCGGGATGTTTTCGATCCGTAAATCGAGACATCCGGATTTCCTTCTTGATCGAGCGCAACTTTGCAGTCATCCTGCGAGTCCACGTCGATTCCGAAGATGGATTCTTTTTTTCCATCAACTTTCACTAAATAAATTTCCCCACATTGAACTTGTCTTATCACTCTCCCGGGATTTCTTGTAGCCGTCCGGATCCTTGAGCGCGTGCTCAACCGCAGATTCGTATCCGCCGTAATCACCGCGTCCCGGTCGTCCAGATGGAACATTCGCCGGTCGAGTTGAAACTTTATCTACATGAACCTCTAACTTTTCAAGATTCATGTCTTCGTAAATTGCACGGTCATCTTCCGGCAGCTTTGCAAGAAGTGTTTCCCTGCGCGCTGCATTGTAAGAATCAAAGGCTTCGGCTTTCTTCGTCGCAGCTTCGAGTTTGGAATTCAGTCCGGATACAACGGTGTCATATTCGCCCTTTGCTTCCAAATCCTTAATCTTGCGAGATTCCTTTTCGTCCGTAATAGAGTTCCGGATGGCCGAGAGTTCTGCCTTCATTGTATTCTTTTCGTCCACGAGTTCCTTGAACCGTGCATAAGGAACGCTATCGACTGTCTGCTTTTCTTCGGATGCAGCTTCCGGTGCCTGTTTTTCGTCTTGGCTATTGACTTCTACTTCGCTCATGTTTACCTCTTGTTTGAGTTCATTTCCCTACATTGATTTCGATGGAATCACGCTCATATTCTTTTACGTTAGAATCCACCCTTTTATCAATTCTGTGTACAATATCGGCTTCAATCCGATTCAAAACTTTATTGTCGAACAGATCATATCCTCGCCTTGCGTTTGATTCTGCTTTTGACGCATTCACGCCCGAGAGTCCGATCTGTACAAAATCTTTGCCCACCTTCGTCCGCTTGAGTTCGCCTAACATCTTGCCCGTCAGCGTTAGATCCACGAATGATGTTTGCGTGGATGAAATAGATGCACCCTTCGGACCGGCTTTTCTGCTGGCTTTTGCTTCGGCGTAATCTTTTGAATACTTGCCCTTCAGAATGCCGCCCCTTACATATTCTCGGACTTTATTCGCAGCATGGTCGCCGATGTCCTTCCAATCTTTTAACGGAACGGTCGGCAAATCTTTAGCTCGTAAAACTTTAGGCACGCGCAGCCACCTGATGCCTTAAATCGTTTTCCGGATACTGAGCCTGATCCGTATAAGGCACGAATTCATGCCGGCAGTTGAAATGTCCGCCTGACAAACTTGCATCGCCAAAACGTGAATCAATGTCCGCCATTGTCATCGGCCCGGCTGCCGAAATCTCTAAACATATATCGCTTGTCCTGTCATCCACCGGCCCGTCGTAAATAAAAAGTTTGTCCTGCGGCGCATTGTTCGCCATGTCGCGCGTTACGGTGCGCGAGAATCTTCGGATGGAATCGTTCACCATCTGATTCGCTGTTGTTTCACTCATTCCCATATTCAGCAATGATTCGGCGAATACCGCCTCGCTTTGCCGTCCGATAATGGATTCAATCATGAGCCGCTTCATGATTTCTGCCTGTTCGCCAATCTTGGATGAAAAGAAGTCCGCATCCATTTTAATCAATGAATTGAGAGTGCTTTCTGGCACAGTTGCGAATGCTTCCATTCCTTTGAGCGTATTGATATAATTATTTGTAATTGCGCCGAGTTCGCCATTCAGTTTGAAATCTTCTAAAAGCAATGTTTTCAAATCCAAGTCCACAAGCTCTTTTACGATCTGTTCCGACGGCAGTTTGTTCGCCTCAAATCGCCCGTACATTGTAGAAACGAGTTCTAAGACTTTCGTCCAAGCTGTTCCAAATTGTTCTTCGTTGAATGCCATCAGCTTTGCAGAATATCCACTAATGACGGCTTCTCAGGCTGTACTTCTACCGCCGCCTCTTCTAAAATTTCGTCTATCTCTTCGTCAGAAAGTTTGTCCTGGTTCATGGCTTTCATCACTTGCTTCTTCGTCATGAATCCATTTGAAAGCATCCAATCAAAATGCGCGCGTTCTTCCGCTTTGTCCATCACTTGATCCGGCTCTTTAAAATCGACTGCGAAGTCTTCGTCAATGTTTACGCCGTGATATGCTGCAATCTCTCTGTCGAGTTTGAATCGTTCGTGTTCAAACGGCCGCCACACATCATTCACCGATGCTTTGCGTGCGTCCCAGTTCTCAATGTTCTCAATTTTTAAGGCTATTCCAGATGAGCTTTCTGAATCCACAAATCTCGCAACCAAATGATTGTTTAGTGCTGTGGATTGAATGATTGACTTTGCCACGTTCAAGAGCTTTTGAGGATCTCCGCCTTCCAATCGATTTAGCGTTGCGCCGTCCGGAAGCATGATGACCTCGTCCACACCGGCGCGGATCGGCGTATCGTCGTGGATATTTGTCGCGTACTTAATACCTAAAGAATCAATGCGCGCTGCTATCATGATTTCCTGCATCAATATATCAAGATGTTCGTTTGCCGAAACAATATCGGATGCACCGCATTGGAAAAATTCATCTACGAGTTCGGGATCTCTGTGAGCAAATGTAACCGGCATCCGGCCGTATAGATTAATTCCGTCGTCATCTAAGTTCCAGACCTTGCCCTTTTGATCGAATCGGAAATGTTCTTCATCCGACCAATACTCGTATATTCTATTCGTCCTATCGTTAAGATTAGCGAGCGGATAATAGACTGCCTTCACGTCGATTGAGCCGGAAACGAATATCGGCCAGAAGTACGGCAGTATGTCATATTCCAAGTGATCTTCTTCCCAGCGTGAAATGAGTCCCATTGAGCCTAAAAGAAATGTCATCTTTTCCATCTGTCGCATTTTGGAATTAATGTCGTGCGGAAGCGCGTCGTTGTAGCGTTCGTTGCTTCGCAGCGGACTGTCTTTATATGCAAGCGAGCGAGCGTTTACCATGCGCTTGGTTATGTTTGCGGTGTAGAGCGGTAATTGTGGGCCTTTCTCAAAATAAGATTTAATGTGCGGCTCATGTTCGCCCTCATAAAAATCCACAAACTTCATCCGGCGTTTTAAGTTTTTGTCATCCATCTTGGATATTTCCTGCTTGATGGATTTGAGGACAATGTCTCTTGATAGGTCTGGAATAATCATGCCTGATATAAATTTTTATTGAATTTCATAAGTGATTTCCTTACAAGTGTTTCCTGCGCCTTTGCCATTTTCGTTTGAAACTTCCACGAGACATAGAGGCCGATAATAAATAAAATGTTTAACGCCAGCGAGAATCCGAGCAGAAATCCTACCATGACTGATAGCCCACCTTTCTGTCGATAATCGGGAACAACCAAGACACCGCATATCCGATTGCGTCGCTTGCGTGTGTCTGTTCGGGATCGCGTTTGTCAATGTCGTTGTTGCGCCATACGTTTTGTTCAAAGTCCATGAGAAGATTAGGCGCATTTTCAATCGTTAAGCGTCTGTCCTTCAAAAGTTTGTTCACCGCATTCACGCGGTCTTTTACGTGCGGATTAGATTTATTCGTGAGTACCTTGAATCCGTTTTGTCTCATGATGTCATGATCGGATTGTGATGCGGATGTTTTCCGTGCAGATCCCGTTGCATCCGGATATATGTTAATCCCGGGATATTTTTCTTTAACGGCTTCCGCCATATCGTAGGTGCCGGAATTCTTTAGCCTGAATTCGTCGAAGACGTGCATCTCATTCTTGTTGTGAGCGAAGATGACAACTGTATTTGCGTCCACGTTGTAATCCTGCGCCCCGGATATTGTCCATCCTTCAAGCTCTCTATGAATTACGTGAATGTCTCTGTCAAATTCTTTATAGACTCGCCCCTGAGTTAGATTCACAAACTTGCCGTGCAGATACGCTTCTATCTGTTCCGGTGTGTACGCTGCCATAAGATTCGTCTTGTATTCGTCCGGTAGATACGGATTGTCAAGTGTGGAAGCGGTAACAGTTCCAATGTCTATCTTATCTGAATTTGTAAGCTGAAATCCCCAATTAAGCTGTTCCGGTGTGCCTGTTAAAAATATCTCACGTTGTTCTGCGTCCGGATGCCTGACTCTTGCCAGCATTTGATCGAACACGTCTCTTTTTTGAATAAACGGCTCGTCTATCCCCGCCCAAGCCAAGTTCGGACCGCGAAGAGAATCCGGCTTGTCGCCAGATCCAATCCATATCTTGCCATTCCAATTATCAATGATGAATTCGCCTTTCATCTGATTGAACGTGTAATCCATTCCGGCTTTATTCATGACTTCTTTTAAGGTGATAATGATTGTTTTCTGTCCGAGATTGTGAGACGGACTCACATACATTCCCGGATGCGGACTGTTCACATACGAGAGATATATCGACCGAAGCGCGCCGATGTACGTCTTGCCCGAGCCGTACCCGCCCACCATTAGCTTGACGAAATTCGGTAAGTCCCACCACCGTCGCTGATGAGGCAGCATCTTCTCTTTTAAAATTTTGAATTTCACTCAACGATGACTTCATCCTTGATAATCTTCTGTTCAATAAATTCTTTTGGCTTGCCCTCAATACGAGAGAAATACATCTCAGCAGCTTTTAGAGATCCGTTCTCTGCCATTCTTATTACTTTGTCCAGGATTGCTTCGTGCCTCGTTCTGCCCGTTGTATTCTTAGCAGCTGAGAGTTCCTTAAATAGATCGGCAAGTTTGCCGTTCCTTCCGTCCGGATTCCCTGATTGTCCAGGCTTAAATTGTGTCGCCGGATTGCCGGATTGCCCTTTTTCAAATTGTCCGTTTGGCTTCCTGTTTGCCACCTGATTACTCATGAGGCTCTAATGTTATCTTTAATGGCATATCAATTAGTTCCAAAAGGTCTTTTACTTTATGAGAATCAATCTCGTACACGTCAAATTCGAGCCTCCATGTATGGCTCATTTTCAAATTCTTTATTCCAACGAGTTCCACGTTCAGATTATTTTGGTCCGTGCTTGCCGTAGTCGGTGTCATGGAATCCTTTTCCCCTTAGAATCAAATCTGTGGGTGATATTGTTCTTCGCGTGTCGAACTTTTGACATTTCGGGCATTGTTCTTCCGTGTCGTCTTTAATAGACTTCACCACTTCAAACACCCAACCGCATTCGCAAATGTAATCGTATCGTATCATCTATCCGGATAGAGGTACTCCCGCCATTCCTGTCTAACGGCCCAAGAAGTGAGTTTGTCCGTGTAGGGCGGCGGAACACCCTCTACCCTATTAGGCTAAACTAAACGGTCTGGAAGTGCTTGCAGGCGCGGTCGAATGCTTGTCCGACTGCTTGAGGTGATATGCCTTTGATGTCGGCAATGCCTGCGAATGAAAATCCCTGAATCACATGATAATAGACAATGTCCTTCTGTAACTCGGTCATTTCGGGCCACGCGTTTTCGGTGGCTTTTGAGAAAGTAAGTTCGTCCGGATCGTATTGATCGCGGTGGTATAAAAATTCTACGGCAAGTTTGAAAACGTTTAGTCTTTTGATTGCTTTTGCAGCAAGATCGGCGTTTTCGGTGTTATATCCCTGTTCTCTATTTTGCATCCAGCATCCGATTCGCTTTGTACCCTTTGTCTATCATTATTTTTTCTACATCCAGATCGAAGTCAATCTTGTAATGCTTACGCTCTGCGTACCATTCCAGCGTTTTGCGATAGTCAGCGAGGACATTGATTAGCCTCTGGCAATGTTTACAGTTCATCATTCATCCCCCTTCAATGCTTCAATTAGCATATTAACTGATCCGACCGTTTTGTATAGGATTGGATAATCAATAGTATCTGACTTGAAATAGGCAGTATGGTTGCCATCTGCTGTTACTTCATAAGTTTTGAGATATAAACAATAGTTCAATCCCAATTCCCAATGTTCAGTTTTTAATTTACCGTCGCCAGATAGTCCTTTCTCAAACCCTAACTCTACCAATGTCTCATCTGTGAGTGGGCGAGCATCATAAGCATACCAGTCTTTATGTTTTGGAAAATCTGTTCTCATTTTATTTCTCCTCTAAAAATCTTACAGGAAAGCCAGGGATGGCTCGATCCCGCCAACGACGTATGATTACCAGCCTTTTTGACCTTCCTGCAAATCGGACATATCTTTTTTTCCTTTCCGAGTTTTTCAAAATCTGAATAATGTTCAATATCAATGTCGTTTGAAAGCCTCACAGACTCCCAGCATCTATTGCACTTTGAGCAATACTTAACTTCCTTATCACATCTTCGAGCATCGGCGTTACCAATTCTCTCACCGATATATCCGTAATAGTTATTATGTTTCGCCATTGTATCAATCGCCCATTGAATACTCATGATGCTACACTCCTCAGATTTGTTTTGAATTGACTGCTGTTTTTCTTGTGCCGGATGTACGGCGATTTACAACCAGCACATCTGTAAACAGGGAATTTGTTTGCACCCGTAAAATAGACGGCTTCCGTTTCGTCGATATTTTCGCAAGCGCAATTCGGACACACATCCATATCGAGCAGCACGCCAAGATTCGGATGGTTCTTGATGAAAGGCCGGACCTTCAGATACACATCTTCCAATCCGAGAACGTCGTGCTGATTGTATTCTTGCATTCTGTCGAGTGCGTCCTGATTTCCGGCTTGGCAATCCACCCATAATTGGAAGTCCGTTCCCAGCTTTTGTTCGAGCTTGAAATGTTTGGTAAGGAAATCCTGTTTGTAAGATACGAATGCAAATTCCCGGCGTGTAATTTTGAGCGTATCTATGGATTTATACGGACTCGGCGGATTCATGCCATTGTCCAAAAATCGGGCGTTCAATTTGCGGATGTCGAAGCGATCGCCGTTGTGTGCGATAACAATATCCGCCTCATCCAAGAGCTTCCAGATGGATTTTAAGACGCGATTGTCCTTCCGAGACTTGGCTTCTTCCGGCGTTACAATGTCGCTCATGATGTCGCCGTAAAGCCACTTTGCCGCCCAGGACAAAACAAACCAGCTTTTTTCGTTCCCGTTTCGGTCTTTAATGATGTTTGTGTGTGGGATCCTTTGTTTGAACAGTCCCCAGACGTACACTTCCATCAAAGCTGTTTCAATATCGAACAGTAGAATTTTCGGAAGAATTCCGGATTCTTCGATATGTTTCGGTGTGGAAAAATATCGCGTGCAAACTTTACACGTCCATCGCTGTAATCCCCGGCGAATGCCGCGCTTCTTAACGTGCGTGCCGGCACAGTTAGGGCAAATGGCTCTCATGATTGTTCCTTTGGTATGTGGTGAAATTCAATTCAAAATTATGCTTCTCAATTTCCGCATATTTCTTTTGAAGCATATCGAGGTTTATGAAATGTTCACTTGTTAAAAAATAGTATTGCCAGAATGGATTTTTCGGGTGATCTACGTGAATGAAGTGCGCGATTGCTCTTTTCCCTGTGTTCTTTTCAAATATGACCATCGCTATTTGCGCTGATAATGGAATGATGTCTGATACTTCAAATGTTTCATTATTAAAATTCTGCGTCCGCCCGGTTTTTGAGTATTTCCGGGCAATGTCTTCGGCCTTTGATCTGAGTGCTTGCGCTACTGCTTTACGCATTCTTTATATCCTCTAACAATTCCTGTAATTCAAAATTCTTGAATTTGCGTGTTTGTTTATGTCTAAATCGAAGTTCGTCAAATGCTTCCTGCCCGAATTTTTCGATGTACCATTTGAAGTACGGCCATTGATCAGATCCATGTGAATAATTACACGGCCAGCATTGCGTATGACAGTTGCCGTCGCCGGATATGTCCCACCGCGTCGAATAGTTTTTCCGCGTGAAGATATGACCACAACCGAGGCGTTGCGTAGTGCCGCATTGAACGCACGCCTTATCTCTTTTTCTGACGAACTCTGAGACGGCTTTGTCAAGGTTGCGGACTAATGTTTTTCTGGTTGGTTGTCGAGGCATATTTCTTTAATCCTAAAAGATTTCGTTGCGTCTCTATATCTCTTAATTCTTTTTCTGTCGTCTTCGATTCCGGCAAATGCAAAACGATATTCTCGCTTTGCTTTATTCTTTAGTTCATCATTTGTCATCATTCCCATTGCCGATTTTCCGCCGAGAGACTTCAAAACTGCCTGCGTCGTTGGATGTAAATCGCCCCCGCGAAACGATCCACCTTCAGGGATAACAATGATGCGCTTCAAATCATGATACACATTTTCAAAAGAATACTCGCCACCCATGAGTCGATTTATTAAGGCAACCGTTGGAACAAATTCACTTTCATCGACCGCTTTTTCGCACGCCCTTTTGAAAACGTCGAATTTGGCATCGTGGAATTTCATCCAATAAGCGCGCAGCGTTTCTTGCGACAACTTCTGCGAAGGATAAAATGTCATCATAACGGACATTTGTGCTTTGAATTGCGCCTCGGTCATAATCGCACCGACATAATTTCTTCCATCCCGATTCTTACTTTGCTTTTACGCTCAATGATTTCATCTTCCCATCCACGATTGTTTAGATACGTTAGCGGATTTTTACGATATTGCGGATCCGGCGTGGATTTGATATAACTTGGAAGATGTTTGATAATGCAGGCTTGCTCAGATTCAATTAAAGCATCCCATTTGATTTTGCACTTAGTTTTGTTTATTTTTTTAGAATACAAATCCCAAAAGATTTCAAACTCGTTCGAATTATTTCGAACAATACTATTTCTTTCATTCTTTTCATTCTTAACATTCTTTCTTTCTTTAGGTGTTGCAGTCAATTTGTTGTCAATTTGTTGTGAGTGTGCAGTCAGCGTGTTGTGAGCGTGTTGTAAGTCCTGGTAAGTCTCGTAATTACAGATACTTAGGTGTGTGAAATCTCGACCATTTTTTTTCAAAATCATTTGATCTTTTTCCAAAAGTTGTAAAAAGTGGCGTGTGCGCCCGATTGTCATGTTCCATTTTTTTGACAATGCAGAAAGGCTGCTAACAACTTCGCCGCGATTAATTGTTACAAGCGAATTGTTAAATAATTTCTTTTTTTCTTTGTGATTTGCGCGGACAAGCAGATTGATCCAAGCGCGGAAATAATCCGGACGCTGGAAAATCCAATTATCGCAGATGCTGCGGTGGATTTTAATCCAACCTCTCACATCCGCCCTTCCGCTATTCCCCTAAGAATCTGAAATAAGAGATACCAGAATGCGAATTTAAGAACGAACTTTTCGGTTCGGCTCATGCTGCCCTGTGATCGGATTGATGTTCCTTTCATTGTCTTCCTCTTGATATGTGGTTAAGGTTATTCGAAATCCTCGCGATTCCGCAAGTGCAATTACGTCTTTCCGAAATTGAATAAGATCGGATTCAGTACATTGCGAAGATGTGTCAAATCGAGTTACGTTGATCTGCATTGTATTTTTTAAGGCCATAGGCAGGGTCATCCATACATCTTTGAATTTCATCTGATATATCGAATATCTTCACGGCTGCTTTTTCGAGGTCGAAGATTGATACAGTTTTCTCAAATTCCGGATGAGAAGATTGAGCTGTGCTTCCGTCCATTCGTCCAGCGGTCGTTCTGAGATTGCATTTTTCACGAGCAATGTCGGAATAATACCTAAATGGCTCTGCGCGATGGCGTATTTGGCGATCCATTTATACGGATTCCTGTTCACGTCGCTGAATCATTCCGGATAATTTTTCAATGGCATCTGAAGCGTTCTTTTTAGAATGCCCCTGCGGATCTGCAAGCCAGCCTTCCGTCGTTGTTCGCTCTTCGTCCGATACGTGATGGCTCTGGATCATTTCGCGCAGTTTGTCTTCTTGCGACTTGGTCATGTAGCCATTCATCTTAGCTTCGGCTTTTTCCACCGGACGCTTGATATTCTGCTGTCCGATGGCCGTTGCCACTTCATCCGCACTTGCGTATTCGGTCCCGGCATATCCGGCGGCTGCTAATGCTCTACCGATTGCAGACGTTTCGCAATTTTCCAAAGCAGATGTTTTATTGATTTGTGTAGATCCTTCTTTTTCGTACGCATGGCCGGTGAATGATTGCACCGATTCTTTGGTTGTAATGGTCAGCGTTGCTTTCATAATTACCACGCCATTGTCCCATGATACGAGTTCGGTATTCAGCGAATAATTGCTGGTTCCGATCTCTTTGTTCAGCGATTGCATTCGTTCGGCAACCGTGAAGTATTCTTTTCCGTGTATGTTTACTGGCATGTTGTCCTCACTTTATTTTGAGGCGGGTATCTTGAACGAGTTCTGCGCCCAGGACACCGCCGTTTTTCAAAGCCGTTTTAATGGCTTTCTTGTCAAGTTTAATGATTGTTTCTTCCGATTTGAATTCATCCGGAATCAATTCTTCGGATGTGATATTTACTTTCGGCGGATTTAGAGCGATTGAAATAACAAAATGCGGATTTTCAATGCGTTCAATTCCAACCGCTTCCATGTTATCCTTTAAGTACGTCCGGATGCGTTCAGCTTTGTTTTCAAGCGTCTTCCGGCGGTCCGCCATATTCTTTTCGGCTTGCTTAATTCCGGCAATCGTATTATTCAAATTCCCGATGAAATAAGCAATGTTAGTGGATTTGAGTTCGAGTTCACCTTTCAAGCCTTCAAGTGTATCTTGAATAGCTTCATCCTCTACTTCCACTAAGGATTCAAGCTCTTTATATTCGTCCGCTAATTCGTATAGTTTCATGATTGTCCCCTTTTGTTTCGCTCGTCTCGCGCACCGCGATCGTAATTATTCGCCGCTAAAATTGATGCGGTTAAAAATCCGAGCATTGCGCCTAAGAAAAAGCCTAACATTCGTCTAACTCGATTGATAGGCCACATTCATTACACGTAAGCGATTCATGGATTCCTGTGTCATATTCTTTAGGCTGATATGTCGTTTTAGCGTGTTCGCAAGATGGAATGCACGACGTACACCAAAATTCATCATAATCTTGCGGAAGTGGCATTCCGCAATTCTCACAAGATTCGCCTTCAAAATAAACTTGCATTTCGTATTCTTTTATTCGGTGTTTTATATTTCCCATTGTTTAGTCCTCTCATATTAAGAGGCCCGGCCTCGCGAGTGAATCCGAGGACGCAGATTCGCCGAGCCTTATTATTAGTCCTCGTGGTCTGTGGAATCAATTATTTGTATTTAGTTGGAAATAATTATTGAGTGAAACTTCTGTAATTCGAAGCGTCCGATATCCAAGTTTCAATGCGTCCAAGTCGCCCCTGTAAATCATATTCTTAATAGTGCCGGTGGATACTTTCAACATGGCTGCGACTTCCTTCGTGGTGTACGTTTTTTTGTTCATATTCTCGTTTATATGTATTAGAATTGTAGTGATTAGTGCTTATTCGTTAAATCAATATAACGGTAATATGTTAAATATGTCAAGTAAAAAAAGTAAAGCAGAAAATTTTATAGATTCTGTGAAGGTAAAATACAATCTTCGCACGGATTCCGATGTGGCAAAGTTGTTCAAAATATCACGTCAGGCTTTACATTTTTGGCGACAACAGGATAATGTGCCTGACAAATATCACAGATTAGTTGAAAACAATTTGATTCCGAACGTTATTGATCTGCCTTTCGGCGCGCATTCATTTCCAGCGGAAAAAGGATTGATTCCTGTTGTTGGCATTGCGGAAGCCGGAACAGGGATAGATGGAACCGATACCGGCGGTGATGAATTCATATCCCGCCCGCACGGCTTAAAGGATGCGAATGCGTACGCGGTTGTGGTGGTGGGTGATTCCATGAAGCCGGCATTGAAGCCATTCACAAAAGTCATCGCTTCGCCGAATTTGGAAGTGCAATCCGGGGATCTGGCCATTGTCCGCTTAAAAGATGACAATGTGCTAATCGCCGAAGTCCGGCTCGGCAAAAATATCACGCTTATTAAATACAATGGATCTGATATTCACACAAAAAAAGAAGATGTGAAATTCATGCACAAAATCGTTTGGACGCGATATAGATAATGGAAATTCTAAACAAATTCATTCCGATTATTCAAGTGGTCTTATTGCTTATGATTTGGGATAGGCTGCGATATATGAGCAAGAAGAAATGAGCAAACTTGTCAAGCGCGGGAATCGGTATTATTACCGTTCCGGCCATGAATTTTTCAGCTTAAAAACAGAAGTCAAGAGTCGCGCTGAAGTCATTAAAAGAAAATTAGATGAATCAAGAGAATTGGAACGTTTCGGCATATTCACGCCATCTGATATTTCAATTCGAGATGTTAAAAATGAATGGATTCAATTCATCAAATTTGACAAATCAGATTCGTGGTGGAAATCTAACTTGCCGAAAATTGACATATTCGTAAAAGAATACGGATTAAGACCGATTGTATCCATCCAATCCCGCGATCTAAATCTTTACATTTTATCGCTTAAAAATGGTCATGCACCGAATACGGTGCTTAATTATATGAAGCCGATCCGTCAGATGTTCAAATTCGCTGTTTCCTGCGCGTATATCGAGCGTAATCCGTTTGAATCGGCACAATTACCGAAGGCTGAGGAAAAACGCCGATTTGAGGCAATTTCAAAGGATGTTTTATTGAAGATTTTCGCCGATGAAAGTATTGAATTAAAGCATCGGCAATTCTGGAAGTTATGTTATTACACCGGATTGGATTCGGGCGATGCCGGAACGCTTTCAAAATCAAGCGTAAAAAACGGCGTGATTCAAATTAAGCGGAAGAAGTCAAACGTGCCGGTGCAGATCCCGATTCATTCTACATTGGATTTTAACATGGTAAATATGATGCCGAGCCGGAACGAACGAAGTTGGTCATCCAAACTTTTGAAACGAAAGCTGGCGGAATTTGATACGATTGGAAGCGTTAAGAATTTACGCGCTTCTTTTATTTCACATTTGCACGATGCCGGACTATCGCTGATGGATATTAAAGTGGCCGTTGGCCATACAAGTTCAAGAATGACCGCCCATTATACAAGTAAACAATTAGAATCAGTCAGAAAAGTACTGGAGAAAATCTGACACGAATACGACAAAATTCGCTAAATCCTTATATTGCTATGGGATAAATGGCCTGTCAAGCCGGAGGTCGCGAGTTCGAGTCTCGTCGGTCCCGCTCTCTTAAAAGCTCGTTTGTCGTCAGAAATTAAAGCGACTGCGGGCTTTTTCATTTGTGCTCATTCGTTATCATTGTTAGCTATAAATATCAGATGTATATGACAAAAATCGTACAAAATTCGTACAAAAAGACGGAGGTCTATTGCTCTATAAGATTGATCGAAGTTGAAAAGCGTTGATGCGCCACTTCGGTCATATCCAATCCGGATT
>ENA-OREN01003150-OREN01003150.1-marine-metagenome-genome-assembly--contig:-NODE-3150-length-15653-cov-6.016115_pt1 | contig 15653 bp, 17 predicted proteins | sample MGYA00248624_ERZ508555 | MGnify/ENA primary metagenome ERZ508555 (study PRJEB26222, sample SAMN06267773) | marine metagenome | isolation source: Saanich Inlet, British Columbia, Canada | place...
ATGTCGCCAACACCACATACGATAAAGTGATTCTTCAGGTTTGATATCTCTTTAAGCATTTTCCTCCTCCCAAAAACATTTGTCAATTCACCCTCTACTATAAATCCTGTGACAGTACTCACCACAAAAAGAAGACTTCCCATTCCGAAAAGGATGATGAAAATGGTGAGTATCCTGGCATATGGATTTGCAGACAGATCCTGTATCTCCCCGAACCCTACAGTCGTAAGCGTTATAATGGTCATATATATCGCATCGAGAAGAGACCATTCGGGGCCGCCAAGTAACTTGTAACCTGCTGTGCCGGCGGCAATCGCAATAAAAGTAGCGATCAGGCCTTTAATTAGCCTATTTCTGAATTGCATAATATAGTTTTGTAGATTAGTTGAGCATTAGATCCACAAGTGGATTTTTGCCAGATCTTAACATCTCTCCTACCATTTTGACCCGCAAGATCCTTTCCGGGCTTGCCGGATGGGAACGAAGAAAGCTTTTTGACCGGCTTCTGGGGATCTCCAGGGCAAAACGTTTCCAGAGAGCTGCTCCTTTTTGTACATCATAGCCTGCATTATGTGCATAGATAAGGCCCAGGTAATCTGCTTCCCGTTCATTTTTCCTGCTATATGGCGCGTACAATGCCTGGGTTGTGAGAGGGGCGAACGGTCCCGTAAGGCCACCTATCGTGCCACATAATGTAGCCATGGTGATGTTCTTGGGCAGGTGCTTTGCGGTAAGATGTGCCAGCTCATGTCCCATTATGACGGCAAGCTCATCCTCATCCTCTACAAAGTGGACCATCCCAGTCGTAAATTCTATACCGCTGAATTTTGCGTACGCGTTAATCTTCCCTGTTTCCTTAAGACGAATACGTACGTATGGCTTCTCTTCAGGATCTACGTCAAAGGAGAGCTTCGTATCATTTCTTTCTACTACCACTGTGGAGGTTTTGTTTGGTTTGAAAGTAACATGTCCACTGTCCTTGATCTCTTTGCCATCTATTCTTTTTATAATATCGCCTTCTTTAATGCCTGTAAGGTCAGCTATATAATCGTCTATTACACCAACGACAACACATCCATCCTCTGTCGGTAGTTTATAATAACTGGCAATATTTTCACTGTTATCCACGACAAGTGCGCCTATCACAGCATGCTTTTTGAATGTTCCTTCCGGCATGATGCTCAGAACTTTAAGTCCCACCTTCCATACACTGACCAGATCATTGATGTAAATCTCTGTTGCCATAGCCTCGATTTCATCCTCCAGCTTCTTCAATTCGCTCTGAGAAATCGGTGGGCCGGTGTTAGTACTCGCACAGCCGGTTACCAATAAAAAAGCTGCTAAAATAATGGATAGTATAATTCTGGCTGCTATAGTTTTCTGTTTATACATCATTAATCAAGACTGAGACCTTGCCCGCTCACGATAAAAAAAGGATTCAACAGATTGCTTTTATTGTAGTTTAGAGGTTCGTTAGTTTGTGTATCTATTACAGTGCCTTTTGCCTGTTCGACAATTGCCTGGCCTGCTGCGGTATCCCACTCCATTGTGGGACCAAATCGCGGATAAACATCGGCTTTGCCCTCAGCTACGAGGCAGAGCTTCAATGAACTGCCGGACGAGATAAACTCAACATTCTCATACTTTTCATTTAATCGTTTCACAAATTCTGAAAATTCCTCTGAGGTATGTGATCGGCTTCCAATAACGGTAAAAGATGTTTTGTTATTATTATCTAGAGGGAGTTTTTGAGATTTGTCTATCAGATCTTCTATTGATAAATCATCGGTTAGTATTTCGCTGCCTTCCAGCTTGTATGTACCAAAGTTTACGGCCGCAAAGTAGAATACATCTTTCACGGGTATATAGATAATGCCGAGAACAGGTTTGTGTTTATGTATGAGTGCAATATTTACAGTGAACTCACCATTTCTCTTAACAAACTCCTTTGTTCCGTCAAGAGGGTCAACGAGCCAGAAATACTCCCATTTCTTTCTATCTTCATAAGAGATCTCCTTTCCCTCTTCGCTTAAAATGGGTACTGTGGAGTTATTAACTGTTACGGTTTGTTCCAGAACATTCTCAATGATTTCGTTCGACCTTTTGTCTGCCAGAGTTAGTGGAGATTTGTCATCTTTCTGCTCAACCTCAAAATCTGACTTGTATACATCAAGAATTGCTTCTCCCGCACGCTTTGCGGCAAGAATTGTGGTAAGTATAAGTTTGTCGTATTGAATTGTATCCATTGGTTGATTATCATATAAAATGTCTAATTTTCAACAAAATTATAATTAAATAAACATGACAAAACAAACATGATCTATTTACTTGTCGAGAATGAATTGTTATGATTAATAATTCGCATTTCTTTAAAGATAGAACATAAAAGTATTGTGCTGAAATGAATAAAAAACTGAGAAGTGTATGTCCGCATGATTGCCCTGATACATGCGGAATTATCTCGCACGTGGAAGATGGTAAACTTGTTAAGGTCAATGGTGATCCAGACCATTTTGTTACCAGGGGTTTTCTATGTAAGAAGGTTATGAACTACCCGGAACGGGTATATAGTCCTGACAGAGTTCTCTACCCTCTTAAAAGAGTTGGTGAGAAAGGGGCCGGTAAGTTCGAGAGAATATCGTGGGATGAGGCAACCGATACAATCACGTCACGGTTTAAAGATATTATTAACAGGCACGGTGCAGAATCCATCCTGCCATTCAGTGGTTCAGGTACATTGGGACTGGTTAATGGTAATGTTGCAGGCAAGCGTTTCTTCAACCGTATGGGAGCATCAGGTCTAGATAGAACTATATGCTCTAAGGGTGGAAGGATTGGCTATAAATATACATTGGGCGCATCATTTGGTACCGACCCGTTAGCCATTCCACAATCAAAACTTGTAATTTCATGGGGTACAAACCCGTATTATACTAACATCCATCAGATACCTCTGATAAAGGAAGCAAAAAAGAATGGCGCTCTACATGTTGTCATAAATCCTGATAAAATCAAGTCTGTTGAAATGGCAGACATCTATATTCAGCCTGCTCCCGGAAGTGACGCTGCACTTGCATTGGGCGTAATGAACGTAATTATTAATGAATCTTTGTATGATAGTGATTTTGTCGAAAACCATACAGAGGGTTTCGCCGCATTGTCAAAACAGGTTCAGGAGTACTCACCTGAAAAGGTAGAAGGAATTACCGGAGTAGACAAAGAGACCATAAGGAAGTTTGCTGCAATTTATGCTGACTGTAAACAGTCGTTCATTTATGCGGGATCCGGTATGCAGCATCACACAAACGGCGGTATGATGATACGCACAATCGCCTGCCTTCCCGGTCTGGTAGGGGCGTGGAAATATCCTGGCGGTGGAATGTTTTATCCTACCAGCGAAGCATTTCCGGTTCAGTGGGATATACTTGAAGGAAATGAACTCTGCCCCGGTACTCCAAGATCAATTAATATGAATCGGTTGGGGCAGACACTCTTACATGAAGACCCGGGTATTTATGGCCTGTTTGTTTACAACTCTAATCCAGCTGCCGTACTGTTTAATCAACGCAAGGTGATCGCGGGCCTGCAGAGAGAAGATCTGTTTACGGTGGTACATGAACAGTTACTTACCGACACCGCGCGTTATGCGGATATTGTGTTGCCTGCTACTACTGAGTTTGAGCACACTGACTTACACTACTCATACTTTCATCTGTCACTTCAGTTAAATGAACCGGTAATAGAACCGCTGGGTGAAAGCAGATCAAATATAGATACGTTTAACACATTGGCAAAATCAATGGGTTTTCAGGAGAGCTGTTTTGATGATACGGCGATTGATACAATTAACAGTGCATTAGGAGTTGACAGTAGTTACTTACAAGGCATAACGCTGGAGCGTTTGCGAGATGAGGGTGCAATCCGCCTGAATATGCCCGGAGAATTTCATATGCCGTATAAAGATCTTAAATTTTTCACTCCATCCGGAAAGATTGAGTTTTATTCTGAAAAAATGAAACGGGATGGTTATAATCCTCTGCCGGCTCACATACATATTGGAGAAGGTCCTTTAACCTCGCCGGCTCTGTATGAGAAATATCCGGTTTATCTGCTTACTCCCTCAGCAAAATCATTCCTGAATTCAAATTTTGCAAATATACGTAAACCGGGGAGTGAAGAAGAGAAACCGATTTTAGAATTAAACTCTCTGGATGCCGGGAAGCGTGGGGTAAAGACCGGTGACATGGTAAGGGTGTTTAACGATCGAGGCGAATGTACCCTCATGGCATCTGTAGGAGATTACCTGAAAGAGGGTGTTGCAATAAATAAGGGTATATGGTGGAATGCCCTGAGTCCCGGAGGATGTAACAGTAACCAGACAACGCCGGATAGGCTGGCGGATATGGGCGGGGGATCTACCTATAATACTAATTTAGTACAGATAGAAAAGGTAAACGGTCCTGTTTAAAGAACGGAGGTGAGTAAAATGGAAAAAGATAGAGTACTTGTGAAAGATATTGTCTTTCCTGTTTTTCAGATGAAGAAAGATTTTAAACAAAGCAGTCTCATTAAGTATATGGAGGATGAGAGTATTCCAGCCTCTAAGAGGTTGAACTGGCTGCCTTATTTTACGTACTTTGCCAATTCGTTTTCTGACATCAACAATTATATACTTCCTTACGAAAAACCAGCAAATGAATTCGAAGAGCAGATTAACAGTCACGCCGCAACGGATGCGGAGCACAATTCTCTGATTAATAAGGATATGCGGAATCTACAGGACAAGCTCAAGGACTTTACCTTTGCCGATTGCCTGGAATTTCTGTGGAATGATAATATTAAAAAAAGCAGGCTGGTTGCCTATGAGATAGCAAATCTTACGCAGATGGCTTCAAATCCATTGGTGCGGTACTGTCTTATCCGTGTCATAGAAGAGTTGGGTAATACCTTCTTTCTTGTTTCACACAATTGTACAGCAGGAGCAATCGAGAGCAATTACTTCGGCAATGTCCACTTGGGGTATGAGCCAGGTCACTTACATGGTTGTGATCCGGAGAAGTTTGAGAGTCAGACGTTGACGGTTGAAGAAGCAGAGACAGCAAGATACGTAATGCAGAAATGCTATGATCTTTTCTTTGATATGATTGAAGAGATGTATGATAGAGTACAGGAAAACAGATTTGATTTTGATTAAATTATTATGAAAACCAACACCACTTCAAAACCACGCAGATTTATAATGTTTCACAAACCGAAAGGGACGATTGTCACTCTATCTGATGAGAAAAGCCGTAAAACGGTTTATGACATTCTGCCCAGATTTGTGCTTGAAGACAATTGGATTCCTGTAGGTAGGCTGGATAGGGATTCGAGAGGTCTGTTGCTCTTTACTCGCGAAGGTGGATTGAGTGATCTTCTGACACAACCGGGTAAATTCTCAAAGTTTTATGAAGTATGGATTCGTGGACGAATCACTGAAGAGCAACTAGAACAGACTTTACAGGGTGTTAAAACTTCAATAGATATGCTGAAGTTTAAAGGGATAAATACTTTAGGATATGCAGGCCCCAAGACCCGGTTGATGGTAGAGCTGAAAGAAGGAAAGAATCGGCACATTCGACGTGTTTTTGGCGCACTTCAGGACCAACAATCTCATACACCTTTAAAGGTGTTGGATCTGAAGCGGGTACAGATAGGTTCTGTTAAACTTGATATACCCTCATCCAACTGGAGATTCCTTACACACGAAGAGGAAAATACTCTGATAAACGGCACCTCCAGACCAAAACGAAGAGGCCGAAGAACAAGACGCTAACACTTTAGGCCACTGCCCCAATAGCAATGATGCCTGTTCTAACTTGCTTCACTTTAGTCTCAAATGCTATAATGTTTGAAAATTTCAATGTTACAGTTTTAACTATAGATCAACCGTAAACTGAGGATATCAACTGAGTATAAATACTGACTCATTAAAGGGAAAAACGGCTCTTGTTACCGGTGCTGCAAAACGCATTGGCAAAGCTATAGCACACGTATTAGCACAAAACCATGTAAATGTTATAATGCACTATTGCTCTTCACCTGACAAGGATGTGGAAGAAGCATTAACAGACATTAATGTACCTGGTGTGGAGACCTGGAAATTTCAGTCAGATTTCTCCAATATTGATAACGTAGACATCTTTTTTGAAAAGATAGAGAGTTCAATAGGTACAGTTGATTTCTTGATTAATAATGCATCCGTATTTACTCCATCAAAACTCACAACACTATCGGTCCGGGAGTTGAACAACACATTGGCAATTAATTCAATAGCACCGTTCAGACTTTCACAACATGTAGCGAAACAGAAAATGGAGGGATCTATTATCAATATATTAGACAGCCGTGTGAAACGATACGATATGAACTATGCTGCCTATCAATTAAGTAAAAATATGTTACATCACATGACAGAAATGATGGCTGTGGAATTTGCGCCTCAAATCAGTGTTAACGGCATCGCTCCAGGCATAATATTGCCTCCTGATGGAAAAGATGAATCGCATGTTCAGAAGCTAATCCACAGAAACCTGTTCAATCGTTCCGGCAAACTGTCAGACATAACGGATGCTGTACTTTTCCTTTTATCAAATACATTTATTACGGGAGAAGTTCTGTTTATAGACGGTGGCCAGAATCTCAAAGGAGAACCAAATGAGTGAAATTTCTGCATACAACGATAAGATTTACATCCGGGATCTGTCGATACGCTGTATAATCGGTGTTAATCAGGATGAACGGACAGAGAAGCAGGACGTTGTTATCAATGTTATCCTCTTCACCGATACCAGGAAAGCAGGGCAGACAGATGTCTTGGAAGATTCGGTTGATTATAAAAAGGTTAAAAAAGCTATTCTTTCTCTGGTAGAGAGTTCGGAATTTTTATTGATTGAAAAACTTGCTGACGAGATCGCGAAGGTCTGCCTTGATGATTCTAAAGTGCAAAAAGTTAGTGTCACAGTTGATAAACCAGGTGTGTTAAGATATACTCGTTCTGTAGCAGTTGAAATCGTCCGTACCAGAGAAAGCTATGGGCAATAACGTAGTGGGGGCGTACATAGGTGTTGGCAGTAATATAGAGCCGGAAAGTAATATTGCTGATGCCCTGACACGTTTAAGTGAACGCGTAGATATAACTGGGATCTCATCTTTTTACAAAACCGCTCCTCTTTTAAGAGAGAATCAGAACGATTATTTGAACGGTGTATGGCAGATAAGTACTTCCATATCTCCGGATGAACTGAAAATTGAAGTCCTGAGAAGGATAGAAAAGGAGCTGCATCGCAACAGGGAATCTGATAAATACGCGCCTAGAACTATAGATCTGGATATATTGCTTTATGGAGACATGGTAATGCAGGAAGACGATCTTACCATACCGGACCCTGATATCTGCAAGCGTTCATTTATAGCCTTTCCTCTCTTAGAACTTAACCCGGATCTGGTTATGCCTGATTCAAAAGCACCGCTTATTAATTTATTGGGTGCTCTATCAAAGGAGAACATGATACCGGATAAAATATTTACTGAAAGCCTGAGAAGTATGGTGAACAAATGATTAAAGATCTTTTGTTCATCACAGATTTTAGATTTACGAATTACGATTGAGGAAACAAATAGAGACAAGAAAAGGAAGAAGAGAGTAGTTAATAATTTATAAAACTTTGCGTCCTTAGCATCTTCCTGTCCTCGGCGCCTTTTGTCCGGGGAGCGGTGAACTTTTTCTTTAATAAAACCTATGAATAAAAAATATCTGTTTTATATTATGATAATGGTTGGGGTATTAAGTATATCTGCGTGTACAAGGGAGATTGTGGTAGAAGCTGCCTCGCCTGAAGAGAGTGCCATAGAGTTGGCAAAGATGTGTATTGTCGTTGATGAGGAAGCCACCGGTCTTAAAATGAGTGCGCAGGAAGCTATCACGTTATGGGAAAAAGAACCTGAATTTACTCCGGTAGGTTGGGAAGCGATAGACGTGGACGAATCAGTATATTTTGTTACATTTAACTACAGAGTAAATGAGATAAAACAGTTATGGGCGTTTCATGTTGCCCTGAAATATGGTACTGTTGAAAAGATAGAACTGGGCGAAGACGGGCTGGAAGGTAATCGGTACATGTCCAGGATTATCAGCACATCCTCATATCCCAGGGAAGAACTGGCAGTGAAGGTGAAAGAAGTTTTTAAAAGACTGGTATTTCAGTAATAGCCATTTGCCCTTTGTCACCTCGCAACTCGTAATCAGTCTCTCAGGTAGCGCTTTTCATGATATCTGACAAAAGTTTATATGCTTCAACCCAGGCATCCTTGACGTCTGGTGTAAAGTCTTTACCTAAGCCCTGTTCTAAAGTCCAGAGAAGCGCTTCTCCTACCGTTTCGTAATATTCGTCTTTCACACCATATCCAGCGTGGCGTATTCCCAGATTCTGAATTGCTAGTACTATTGTGTCAAGCCTATCCAAGCCTGTAACCGCATAATCTAACATCTGCATAAGCATCTTACCTTGAGTCTTCATATCTCCCTTAAAAAGTGATTTCAACGAGGGATCTAACTCAAAAAGACGATTGTAAAATAGCTTTGCGGCTTTTTCAGAAATAGGGCGTATTTTATCAAAGGTATCTTGAACTAACGTTATTTGATCGACTTTCATCGTATTTCTCCAAATAGTATTCACAAATATTTTTCTCTCTTTTATATATAACAATCATTGCATTCTGACGGTTCCTGTTTTAATATTTTGAGTATAGTTGGATAAGATAAAAAAATTACTTATCCCTGTTGAACATTGAACTCAGAATCGTATAATACAGTGAGACACAAAGGTAAATTATAAAATGTATTGGACCATGTGGAGGAGTAGAAAATGTTTTTAAAACATAAAACTAATGGTGATCTGGTTGAGGTCCTAACTTTAAAGGAACTATTTGATCCTTGTCAAGGCGAAGTGGTGGGCCGTTACCAACAAGGAGAAGAGGTACAGGATCCGGAGAAAGTAGAAAAAGCAGAGTTGATCTTTCCTTCCGGTGAGATGCTGCCCAAATGCTGGGTAGATCTGCATTACAGGGACGGCTGATTTCAGGGTTAAATATTGATTAGTTCCAGAAAAAGCAGTGGGGGATTTTTACCTTTAGAGAGAATACATAATAAAAACATGTCAGAACAAGAACCGCAACCGGATATTATTTATACCATTACAGATGAAGCGCCTGCACTGGCGACCTCTTCCTTTCTCCCTATCGTAAAATATTTTGCAAAAGCTGCAGGAATTACCATAGGTACCAGGGATATTTCCCTGGCTGGTCGCATTATTGCCAATTTTCCTGACAGTCTGACCACAGGTCAGAAACAACCTGATGCGCTGTTTGAGCTGGGTGAGCTTGTTAAAAGGCCTACTGCAAATATAATCAAACTGCCGAATATCAGTGCATCCATACCTCAACTCAAAGCGGCTATTTCTGAATTGCAGGAACATGGATATGACATACCGGACTATCCAGAATCTCCTCAGACAGAAGCACAAAAAAATATCCAGACAAGATATAAGAAGGTTCTGGGAAGTGCCGTAAACCCTGTTTTGAGAGACGGTAATTCAGACCGAAGGCCACCGGTGGCGGTAAAAGAGTATGCTAGGAAGCATCCACACAAAATGGGTGAGTGGAGAACGGATTCAAAAACCCACGTGGCCTATATGGACGACGGAGACTTCTTCTCCAACGAAAGCTCAGTTACTATCTCAGCGCCGTCTGTTGGTAATGCCAGAATTGAGTTTTTTAGTGAAGAGCTGAAGCTCACGGTTCTGAAAGAGAACATATCGCTTCAGGAAGGAGAAATTGTTGACGCAACGTTCATGAGCCGGAAGGCCCTGCGTAAGTTCCTCGCTGAACAGATTGAGGACGCAAAGGAGAAGGGAGTTCTGTTCTCTCTACACTTGAAAGCCACCATGATGAAGGTATCTGATCCGATCATCTTTGGCCAGGCAGTTGAAGTATTTTTTGCAGATGTATTTGATAAACATGCAGATGTTTTTGAAGAATTGGGTGTTAATCCAGACAACGGTCTGGGAGATGTGTATGCCAGAATTCAGAATTTACAGGAAGCGCAGAGACAGGAAATTGAAACCGACATACAGACATGCCTTGAGGCACAGGCTGATCTCTATATGGTAAATTCTGATAAGGGTATAACGAATTTACATGTTCCGAGTAACGTGATTATTGATGCCTCTCTACCTCCGATCATTCGTGATGGCGGTAAAGCATGGGGGCCGGATGGAAAAGCACATGATGTCAAAGCTGTTATTCCCGATACCAGCTATGCCGGTATCTATGATGAAACAGTACAATTTTGCATTACAAACGGTGCGTTTGATCCTGCGACAATGGGCAGTGTTGCCAATGTAGGTCTTATGGCGGGAAAAGCCGAGGAGTATGGTTCGCATGATCAAACCTTCAGAGTGCCAGAAAATGGGATAATCCGTATTGTAGATGCGGAGGGTGTAACACTACACGAACATAGTGTTGAAGAGGGTGATATCTGGCGCATGTGTCAGGCCAAAGATGCACCTATCAGAAACTGGGTTGAACTGGCAGTTGAAAGAGTCAAAGCAACAGGGTCACCGGCAGTTTTCTGGTTAGACAAAGACAGAGCACATGATGCACAGATTATAGACAAGGTAAATCGTTATCTGGGTGACCTTGATCAGGACGGTGATCTGAATATCCAAATTATGTCTCCGGTTGAGGCTATACGCTACACACTGCGGCGTGTGAAAGAGGGAATGGATACGATTTCAGTTACAGGAAATGTTTTGCGTGATTACCTGACTGATCTGTTTCCCATTCTTGAGCTTAACACCAGCGCCAAAATGCTCTCCATCGTTGGCCTGTTAAACGGAGGTGGCCTGTTTGAAACTGGTGCGGGGGGGTCCGCACCCAAACATGTTCAACAGTTTATAGAAGAGGGGCATCTGCGGTGGGATTCTCTTGGCGAGTTTGCAGCTATTGCCGCGTCATTGCAACACCTCTGCGCAGCACGTGAAAATGTGAAGGCGGGTATTGTTGCCAATGCGTTGGACCAGGCAACAGCAAAGCTTCTGGACAGAAACCAGTCACCATCCAGCAGGGTGGGTGAGCTGGATAGCAGGGGAAGCCAATTCTATCTCACACTATACTGGGCACAAGCGCTTGCCGCACAGCAAGAAAATCCTGAACTTCAGGAATACTTTATTCCGCTTGCAAAAGCACTGACCTCAGGAGAAAAACAAATCATAAAAGAGCTGAATGATGCACAGGGACATAAAGTTGATCTGGGCGGATACTACCATCCGGATGCCGAGAAAGTAACAAGAGCCACACGCCCAAGTCCTACACTAAACACCGCACTTTCATAATTTCTGCGTACCTTTTTTTCTTGAAAATTATATATTATTTCCACTTGCATTGATGAGTAATGTGTGATAGCATCTACCTTGTTGGTTGTACTGTTGTGTATTTTGTATATGCGTATATGAAGGCTACAAGGTTTCCAATCTTGTGGCTTTTTTTATTTTTAAAGCCTATTTATTATTTTAAGGGGGTGATTTTATTATGGAAAAAGGAACAGTTAAGTGGTTTAACGACTCAAAGGGTTTCGGTTTTATTACACCGGAAAACGGAGAAGATATCTTTGTTCACCATACCGCAATCCAGGCTGACGGCTTCAAAAGTCTTTCAGACGGAGACCAGGTAGAGTTCGAAGTCGAACAGGGCGAAAAGGGTATGAAAGCAGCAAATGTTGTCAAAGTATAAAAATATTTTAAAGCATACTAGTATATTTTTTGCCGTATAATTTATCGAAAGAAAGTTGTATTGATCAATTAATATAGAATAGATGTAAAATATTATTATATTATAATGATAACGTAAAAACCCCCGATATCCATAAAAAGGTATCTGGGGTTTTTTATTGTCACAAAAAAAATTCAACGTATAGACACTCCCCAGACAAAAGACGCCGAGGACCAGAAGAGCGCAAAGTTTTAAACCTGCCTGTCAACTGCTCTTTAATCCCTTAATCTGTATTTATCGGTAAAGTCTGCGTCCAATTAAGCTCTTACTTTTGCGTACGTGCGATATAGAGAAGCAGGGTGATTATGACTGCGATGTTGATTGTCAGGATAATCGCAACTTGCGATAGCGGTTCTGATAACGATAGAAGCCCGGCAAGCAGGGATTGTGAAGTGTGATGAACCTTCCAGTAAGCGTAAGCATCTACCACTATCAAAGGTAAAATAATAAATTTTACGAATGATCTGAATACCGTACGTTTTTTACCTCGTCTTTTTATTACAGCCATTCAGTAAATTCTCCGTTGAGCAATACCATGCTTAGGATTATAATAAATTTTCACACAAATTATAGATTAAATTTAAGAATTTAGGGATTAAGAGATTCAGTTTAAAGGGTTACGAGTTGCGAGGTATTGGTTGTGTCTTAGCACTCTTCGCCCCTTGGCGAGAGAATAGTTTTTATTTAGGTTAAGATTATGAGCAAATCAAGACAGGAGAGATGCCTCCAGTGCCGGTTAATAGTTCAAGAGTGTATTTGTAGTGATATTACTCCTTTTTGGACAGAGCATAGATTAACCTTGCTGACAAATAAACGAGAAGAGCATATCCACTCTAACACCGGAAGACTGCTTCGATTGATGCTGGAAAATAACTCTCTAATTTATATAGGAGAAAAGGGGTGGGAGGAAAAAATTAAAGAGGAAATAGCCAGGAGTGAATACACGCCGGTTATCTTTTTTCCGGTAACACCTTTCAGTGATGGGCAGGAGATTGTCGAAGAGAAGGGAAAGCCACTGAATATTATTGTTCTGGACACAAATTGGAGCAGTGCAAGGAGATGGCTCTACAAGCTGGGGTCTATGGAAATAAAGAAAATCGGATTAAGAACTGTGCCACCTTCAAAATATTACCTGAGGAAGCAACCTAAGAAAGAGAACTTATGTACATTTCAGGCAGTTACTTCATTACTGGATGAACTTGGCACAGAAAATTCTGGACCAGCCACTTTTCACATGAATGAGATGTTTGCCTTATGGGTAAAATCTATGGCAAAAGAGAGAGGATTGACTTTCCCTTAGTTGATAGGCTTTATTTCTCACATAAAGCAATGAAGAACACAAAGGGAAGGAATTAGACAGGATAACAGGATAACAGGATAGTAAGGATTAAGAACTAACAACAAATATAAAAAAGATTATTTTTTAAAATTCTCTTTTCTTAGTGGCCTCTGTGTCTCTGTGTGATAATTGTTTTTATTCTGCAAGTGAGAATCGCACGTATTTGATAATTCGATTATCAGCAAGATGTTTTTTCTCATAATTAGTTTTGATGTAGAGATATTCATGTCGTTCTTCATCATCATGGATATCATCGATCTTCTCTTCAACTGTACATCTGTTGTCCCTTAACGATCTGAGACTGAATTCGAATAGGGGGGTTGAGTCTGTTTTAAGGTGAATTGTCGCTCCCGCCTTTGTTACCTGTTTATATGCTTCCAGATAACGGGTAGCAGTTAGCCTTTTATTAGAACTGCCATTTTTCAAAAAAGGATCAGGAAAGGTTATCCATATTTCACTGATCTCGCCTTCTGCAAAATAGTGAGCGAGGTTCAATATCTCTATACGGAGGAAAGCTACGTTAGTAAGTCCACGATCCTGTGCGGCAACGCACCCTGACCACAGGCGTGGTCCTTTCATATCAATACCGATAAAATTTCTATCAGGATGTTTCTCTGCAAGTGCGACAGTATAATCACCCTTGCCGCACGCCAACTCCAGGGTTATTGGATTGTCATTCATGAAATGATCTTTTGCCCAGCTTCCGCGAAGTCGAAAATCTTCCTGTTCCGGCTGATCAGTAAATTGTATCAGATTGCCGAAATCATCGAGTTCTGCTAATCTCCATAGTTTCTTTCTACCCACAGCCACATCTCCAATAAAAATCGTCCTTAGTCAATCGTCATTTGTAATTAGTGCCGAGTCCTCGGCGTTTTTTGTCTGGGAAAATTCGTGAAATTAGTGTCTGTCATTTGTTTTGTGGTAAGGCTGATTTTAATCTTATCAGGGCGAGTTTTTTTAGAACAGGGTCTTTCCAATTCCGCCAGTCTTCATATTCCATATGTGGGAACAGCGTTGTGAATGCTTCATGGATCTCCGGTGACACGTTATAAGCTTCATCACTGCTTGAGACTGCTGTTGTTAAATGCCCGCCTTTGACTATCAGATACCATCTCCTGTTTTTCCTTTCAAACCAGAGGACAAATGGATTTTGGTAACTGTGTTCCTTTGATCTTTCCCACCCGGATAGTATTATTTTAGCAGTACCCATTCCATTCTCAATATACAGATCTGCAGATTTATACAAGTGCCAGTTTATATGTTTGTAGGGGTTTGACATGTTTACAGGCAGGATATTGTTTTGTTCCAGGATATTAATAATATCCTCTTTGTGCTTTTCAACTAACTTCTTGAACTCTGCTGCCGCAACTCTATCAATACTTTCTACGATAGCGTCGTTAGATACATTTACGTGTGTCTGTTCACTCTGCCCACAGCCCAATGAGGTGATTACCAGAAGGAAAACTGAAATACTCAATGTTATTTTGTTCTTCATAAATTTCAAAGCAGCCACAAAGCCACTAAGGCACCATTTTTCTTCTTTCATTACTTTTGATCTCCTTTGCGCTCTTGGCGTCTTTGCGGTGAATAATTACTCATTTTTTTATCTGCTTTTAACTGTGTTCTATTGTTTTTCTTACGGCCATTTCTTTTCTTGTGTGGGTTCGTCCAGATCTATAAATCGCTCTTCTGTAGCCACAGGTTCAGCTTCATCTGGTTCAATTGTATCAGGTTTTGGGCTTCGCATCTCATCTGAGTTAAACTGCATCTCAAAGAGCTTTTTGTACAATCCGTCTTTAGCCAGAAGTTCCTGGTGATGTCCGGTCTCTACGATCCTCCCATTATCTAAAACAACGATCAGGTCTGCGTGCAGGATTGTTGATAGCCTATGGGCTATTACGAAAGTGGTACGGTCTTTAACAAGTCGATAGATAGCATTTTGAATAAGCTGTTCTGTCTCGGTGTCCACAGATGAAGTTGCTTCGTCCAGGATCAGTATACGTGGATTGGCAAGGATGGCACGTGCAATGGCGATCCGCTGCTTTTGTCCCCCAGAGAGTTTTACTCCACGTTCGCCTATCAGGGAGTCGTAACCCTTTGCCAGTTCAACAATAAATTCGTGGGCATTCGCTGCCTTTGCTGCCGCCTCTATCTCTTCGTCGGATGCGTCCGAGCGGGCGTAGGCTATGTTGACTTTAAGTGTATCGTTAAAAAGGAAAGTTTCCTGGAGCACCATGGCTGTCTGCTTTCTGAGAGACTGGAGTTTGACATCCTTTATGTTGTGATCGTCAATAATAATATCTCCTTTACTCGGATCGTAAAATCTGGGTATCAGGTTAGTGAGTGTCGTCTTGCCGCTTCCGCTGGGCCCCACAAAGGCGATCATCTGCCCCGGCAGTGCTTTTATATTAATATCACTTAATACTTCCGGGTCTTGATTGTACTT
>ENA-OREN01003153-OREN01003153.1-marine-metagenome-genome-assembly--contig:-NODE-3153-length-15644-cov-7.089677_pt1 | contig 15644 bp, 13 predicted proteins | sample MGYA00248624_ERZ508555 | MGnify/ENA primary metagenome ERZ508555 (study PRJEB26222, sample SAMN06267773) | marine metagenome | isolation source: Saanich Inlet, British Columbia, Canada | place...
GAACTTGAAATATCACATCATTATGGCCTAGATAAGTTCTATGAGTATGGTTTACTATTACTAACAGTAGTGAATAGAGATTATTGTAAAAAATTGTTAGTAACTTTGCCAGGTCAAGAGCATCCAGAGCAATATCACAATCAAAAAGAAGAGACTTTTCATGTGTTATATGGAGAGATAGAGCTTGTTCTTGATGGTAGTTCTAGAGTTTGTTCTCCGGGAGATGTTGTTACTATCGAGCCAGGAGTGCGCCATGCCTTCAGTAGTAAGAATGGAGCAGTTATTGAAGAGATTTCAACTACGCATTTTAAGGATGACTCATACTATACGGATGAGGAAATTACTAAGAATAAGCAGAGAAAAACCACATTAACTTACTGGATGAGCTAATCCACATTAACTTACTGGATGAGCTAATCAATGCCTAATACTTATCGTGTTGCAGATTATATTTCTGATTTTATAGTAAGTATTGGGGTTCAGCATGTTTTTCTATTGCCTGGCGGAGGCGCTATGCATCTTGTTGATGCTGTAGGAAAAAATCCTGGTATAGAGGTAGTAGCTTGTTTACATGAGCAAGCAGCAGCTATTTCCGCAGAGGCATACTCGCGTATTAATGAAAATATTGGTGTTGCTATGGTTACTACTGGGCCAGGCGCGACTAATGCTATTACTGCAGTAGCTGGGGCATGGATTGAATCAGTACCAATGATGGTTATATCAGGCCAAGTTAAGCGTGACGATATGTTACGTAATGCCCCACTGCGACAGAAAGGTGTACAGGAAGTTGATATTGTTAAAATTGTAAAAAGTATTACAAAATATGCAGTAACAGTAGAAAACCCTGAAGACATTCGAAGTATTATGGAAGAAGCGTATTGTATCGCTAGAGAGGGGCGCGCTGGCCCAGTTTGGATTGATGTCCCTTTGGATGTGCAAGGTGCGCTTATAGAGTCAGAAGAGCTTCTGCCTTGGAGTGTTAAAAACCCTAATATAGAAGGTGCAGATGTACTAACCAATGAAATAATTTCAGAGATTCAATCTTTGATTGAAAAAGCAGAACGGCCTTTAATTATGGCTGGTCATGGTATTCGCCTAGCTGGGACATCTAAAAGGTTTGGTGTATTAGTAGACAAGTTGGGTATACCGGTAGTCAGCACTTGGAATGCACTTGATTTATTACCTTATAATCATCCATTGTATGTTGGTCGCCCAGGGGTGGTTGCTTTACGCGCACCTAATTTCGCAGTTCAAAATTGCGACTTATTAATTAGTATTGGGTGTCGTTTGGATAATATTATTACAGCATACAACCCTCAAGGCTTTGCTAGAGAAGCAAAAAAAATTGTAATTGATATTGATCAAAATGAAATTGATAAGTTGGATATGGATATTTCAGTTTCAGTTGCATGTGATGCTGCTGAGTTTATTAAAGCAATATCTGAGATAGTTATACCATCACATCTAGATTGGAAGGACTGGTGTTTTCTCTGTAATGACTGGAAGAAACGGTACGCAGTTAATGACGGGGATTTATTTCCTGAAGAGGGCGTAATTTCACATTATCAACTAATGGATGTATTGTCTGAAGTTATACCAGAGGGAACTTTGGTTTCTACAGGTAGCTCGGGGTTAGCGATTGAGGCGTTTTATACTGTATTTCGTAATAAATTAGGGCAAAGAGTTTTTCTTACTTCAGGGTTAGGTTCGATGGGATATGGATTGCCAGCAGCAATTGGTGCGTGTTTTGCAAATGGTAAAAGACCAATGATTGCAATTGAAAGTGATGGGAGTCTTCAACTCAATATACAAGAGTTAGCAACAGTTCAAGCTTTTAATTTGCCCATTACTTTGATTGTCATGAATAATGATGGGTATGCATCTATTCGAAATACACAAAAAAATTATTTTAATGAACGTTATGTAGGAACAGGTCCAGAAGCTGGATTAATTATCCCTGCCCTTGATAAGTTAGCTAAAGTATATGGTTTTTCATTTACTAAGATTAAAGATGTACGTGAACTAAAGAATAAATTATCTAAAAATATTCTTTTAGAGCGCCCTTGTATTATAGATATTAACTTGATAAAGAGTGAGGTTTTAACGCCAAAAGTTTCGACTTTGCCTCAGAAAGATGGATCAATGTTGTCAATGCCATTGGAGGATATGTCACCATTTTTACCACTTAGTGTTTTAAAAAATGAAATGATAATAGAGATATCCGAAGAATCCTTCCTGGCTGAAAGGTATAAATAGTTTATACTGTGCGCAGGCGCGCAGGTAGTTTATACTGTGCGCAGGCGCGCATACAACTGCACTGCAACATATTTTATAAGGGCTTTAACATGACTACCAACATACTTTTTATTGTTCCAATGCATAATACATTTGATTCTTTTATTAACCCATCCAAAAATCAAAGGCTTCAAAAAAAGAAAGATGGTAAGTACTACAATTTACCACCAACCGATCTGCCGTTAGGCTTTTTATCGATAAGCGCTTTTTTAAAAAAACATGCAGATGTAAATGTAAAACTTATTGACTTTAATGTGTTAGTATTTGAGGAGGATGAATTTCCATATAATAGCTTTTTTGAGTATGCTATTAAACGTTTAAATGACATTGATTTTCATCCAGATATAGTAGGAATTTCTGGCTTATTCAGCCCTTCTTATCAAAACTTCTTGGAGCTTGGAAAGGCTTCAAAAGAAAGATTTCCTGATGCGTTAGTTATTGGCGGTGGCAATATACCTACAAGTGCATACAATGAGATATATAGTTCGAAATATTCTGATACATTTGATGCTCTTTGTTTTGGAGAAGGTGAGCTTCCAATGTTAGAGCTGGTAAATACAGATAGTACCTTTGAATATCTTTCATTGAGTAAAACGTGGGTTACAAAAGAAAAAATAGAAAATGGATTTGATCCGGAACACAATTTTATTTCAGACTTGGATGAAATTCCTTTTTATGATTACGACCTTTGTGATATTGATAAGCATAATGCAAATCTTGTTGTGAAGACAGCATTTGCCACTACAGACAATTTAAGAAGTTTTCATGTGGTAACATCTCGAGGGTGTCCTTTCAAGTGTACTTTTTGTGCATCTCATGCGGTCCATGGTCGAAAAATGCGCTCCCATAGTGTAGAACGTCTTCGTGAAGATTTTTCATTGCTTAGATACAAGTACAAGGCTGATACACTTGTCTTTCAGGATGATCATTTAATGGATAATAATAATCGTGTTTATAAGATTCTTGATATTCTAAAAGAATTAGGTTTGAATTCGATATATCAGAGTGGTCTTGCGCTTTATGCTTTAGATAGGCCGATGTTAGAAGCGTTCCATGCTGCAGGTGTTAGACAATTAGTTTTGGCAGTTGAATCAGGTAGTCCTAGGGTTTTAAAATATTTAATGAAAAAACCGCTTAAATTAGAAATATCACAACGTGTGGCAAATGATTGCAGAGATTTAGGTATTTATACAAATACCAATATATTGATTGGAATGCCTGGAGAAACTAAGGAAGATATTGAAGAAGGTAGAAAAAACCTTGCTAAGATTAACAGTAACTGGTTTCATATCAATTGTGCAAGCCCACTTGTTGGTAGTGAAATGCATAAGATATCTAAGCAAAAAGGCCATATAAAAGGTGAGACTTTAGGTGCAGATTACAAGATGGCTGTTGTTGAAACCACTGAATTTTCTACAGATTATATTCAAGATATGCAGTATATAATGAACCTTGAACTTAATTTCGTTAATAATAATGATATGAAAATAGGGGATTATAATATTGCATTAGAGGGTTTTAATGGAGTTATTAGTGTAAAGCATGACCATACATTTGCTTGGTATTATGCTGCGAAATGTCATTATGCCCTTGGTAATCAATCTGAAGCTGATCATTGTGCGGAACAATATAAGAAATACTCAAACACTAAACTTTGGAAAAAATATATTGATATGTTTGAACTTCAACCTCTAAATAGTATTATAGACTTCAAAAATATCCATTGTACCGAAGGTGATTTACAGCTACAGCTTTAGAAGTTAAATTCGAAAATTACTGAAGGAAACAGTAGTACAGTTGTATGGTCAATTTGATAGATAATAAATCCTCCTACTTGGTGAGTATTGTAGTGCCAATTTTTAATGCTGAAAAGTATCTTGAAAGAGCAATATTTAGTATATTGTCCCAAACATATGGGAATATTGAGATATTATGCATAGATGACGGATCGACAGATGGCACTTTGAAAATTTTATATAATTTTCAAGAAAAAGATCCAAGAGTTAAAGTTATTGAACAGCAGAATTCAGGAGTATCTGCAGCCAGAAATAAAGGAATTGAATTAGCGGTTGGAGATTTTTTATTTTTTTGTGATTCAGATGATTGGATTGAGCCAGATATAATTGAAAAACTTATTAAAGCAGTAGAGGGAAGCCCTAAGAGTGATATTTTTATTTGTGGATTTTGTAAAGAGCACCACAATTATTCTGATGAAAATTTAGTTTTTAACAAGTTAAAGTGCCTTGAAAAAGAAGAGTTAGGAAATTACTTGGTAAAGTATGCGTATAAGCCCAATAGGAATCCGCTATTTGTTTCAGTTTGGGGGAGACTAATTAAATCCGAAATTGTTAATTTATCAAGTATACGATTTTTAGAAGAACTCACAACATTTGAAGATGTTTTGTTTAATTTTGAACTGCTTAACAATGTTGAAAGTGTCGTTTATGTCCCTACATTAGGATACCATTACACTATACATCCTGATTATAATAGTGCAAGCATGGTTTCCGCCAATGATAATGGAAATCTTTTTGGTTTTGTTAAGGCAATACAAGCACTAGAAAAAACACTTATTGATAATCTAGGAATTTCGAAAAGTATAGCTCACAAAGCAACATCTAGTGCGCTTGTCTCATATACAATAATCCAAACAATACGCTTATGTAGAGGGCTTAGCTTGAGTAAATATTTTTTTATAAGAAATATAGTGTCTTCTTCTTGGTTGCGCGATAGCCTTAGATACTATCGTCCAACGGGGAGTGACAGTAAAATAATCCCCATTTTTTTTAAGTATAAGCTTTCCTTGTTAATATTGTTTTTAAGTTACAATAAATACAATAAGAGGTACAAGAGTAAATAACATGAATATAATTTTTGGAGCTGGAGTTGTTGGAAAGGTAATTACAAGGCATTTATTGGATAATAATATAGCCGTCAATTATATTTGTGATAATAACATAGAAAAAGATGGAGAAGAGATATTTGGGGTTAAGGTTATACACTCTGGCGACTTGATTCAGTTTTCTCCTAATGACATTTTTTACATAGCTGTAGCAGACATTGAAGATATTGTTAAACAGTTGCACGCATTGGGTTTTGATGATTGGATTAGTGCCAGTGAAGTTTTAAATAATGCTGATATTGACTATGAGAGTGTTGTAGAAAGTTATGAGTTTGTAGATTATGCAGTTAATAGCTGTAAATTATGTCACGATAATTATGCTACACCTGAAAAAATATTTTTCAGAAGTGTAGATTTAATTATTACAGAAAAGTGTTCACTTAAGTGCAAAGATTGTTCTAATCTCATGCAGTATTACACAACTCCTGTTAACTATGGAATTGATGAGTTGTCCCCTATATTGGATTTATTTCTTTCATCAGTAGACGAAATAAATGAGTTTAGGGTTATCGGTGGCGAGCCATTTGTGAATAAGGATATTGGTCAAATATTAATCAAAATTATGGATTCTGATAAGGTTAGAAGAGTTGTTATTTATACAAATGGAACCATAATTCCACGTCCTCACTTAATTCCTATTTTAAAAGATAAAAAAGTGTTAATGCTTATTACTGATTATGGAGATTTATCCAAGAATACTGATAAGCTTGAAAGTATGATGATTGATAATGAGATTAATTATTATCGAGCTCCTGCACAAAATTGGACAGATTGCTCTTCAATCACAAAACACAATAGGTCTACAATAGAGCAGGAGGACATCTTTACTAGGTGTTGTTGTAAAAACTTATTTACTATACAAGATGGTAAATTTTATAGATGCCCATTTTCATCACATATTGACAAACTTAAGGCGTCAGAAAGTTTGAGCAATGATTATGTTACTTTGTCTTGTCATGAGACTAGTAATGATGAGGTTACTAGAGTCAGAAGTGAGATACACGATTTGTTGCGTAATAGGACCTATCTAGAATCATGCGATTATTGTGATGGCAGGTTTCTGGAAGACGAAAAAATTGTGCCTGGAATACAAACAAAAATTCCACTAGAATATGTTAAAGTTAGATAAGTCTTTAATTTGAAAATAGAATGTATTAATTCTGTTTTTTGTCATTTAGGGGAATCCCCAGTTTGGTGCCCTAACACTCAAAGCCTTTACTTTGTAGATATAAAAAAACCAGCCATCTATAGAATGTTGCCTAATTTGACCATAGAGTCATTTATTATGCCGTCAGAGGTTGGATCAATTGTATTGACAGATAGTGATATGTTGATAGCAGCTTTACGTGATGGTATTTCCTATGTTAGTGTAGAATCATTCAAAGTATTTGACTCAAACCTAATAAAAATTGATGAGCCTAATAAAAATCGTTTTAATGATGCAAAATGTGACGCATTAGGAAGATATTGGGTAGCAACTATGGACGATGGTTGTGTAAAACCTACAGGAAGTCTTTATATGATTGAGCGTGATTTAACAGTTAAAAAAATGGACAGTGGTTTTATTGTTGGTAATGGAATTGATTGGAATATAGAATCCAATATTATGTATTTTACCGATAGTGAAAATAGAACTATTTTTTCGTATGAATACAATCTAAAAGATGGAAGCTTGTGTAATAAGAGAATTTTTGCCAAAATATCGACAGAATGTGGTTATCCAGATGGACTTACGGTGGATAGTGAGGATGGTGTTTGGAGTGCGCATTGGGATGGGGGGTGTATTACAAGATATTTTCCAAATGGAAAAATTGATAAAATAATTAAACTGCCAGTCCCTAGACCAACTTCGTTGACTTTTGGTGGTGAAAATTTTGATAAATTGTATGTGACAACTGCATCAATTGGAATTTCAAGTGAAACAATGAAAAAATTTCCATTATCTGGCTCCATTTTTGTAATTGATGATATCGGTGTAAAGGGGAGGCCTTGCAATGTGTTTATTCAAGAATAAAGATTCAAAATATGAGTACTAATATTGTTGAAGTTGCGGTTTTTGGTTTGGGAACAATGGGACTTAATCTTTCGTTAAATATTTTAGAGAAAGGTTTTAAAGTTTCTGCATACGATATTAAAGAAGAAGCTAGAAAAAATTTTTATAATAGCAGCGGTATAAATGCTTATTCAGATGTTAAGTTATTAATTAAAGATATTTCAAAACCTAGAATTATATGGTTAATGTTGCCATCTGGAGATTGCACAGACTCTCAGTTGAATAATTTAAAGAGTTTATTGTCATCAGGAGATTTAATTATTGATGGCGGTAACTCTTTATTCTTAGATACTATTAGGAGACAGGATGAATTTAATGAATTAGGAATCTATTTTGTTGGTCTAGGAATTTCTGGTGGATATGCTGGTGCAAGAAATGGACCATCATTAATGGTGGGCGGAGAGGAAAAAGCAGTTGAAATTATTAGGCCTATATTGAATGCAATATCTGCTACGGCTAATGACGGATCCAATTGTGTATATGAATCAGTTTCTGGTGCAGGACATTTAATCAAAACAGTGCATAATGGCATCGAGTATGCCATTATGCAATTGATAGCAGAAAGTTATTATGTTCTTAGGAATTTAGGCAAGACTGACTGCAAAACAATTAGCAAAATATTCTCAAAGTGGAATAATACTAATATAGGATCATATCTGTTAGAAATTACATCCTTAATTCTTGCTGAAGATGATGATTTTTCTAACCAATCTTTAATTGATGTTATAGTTGATTCAGCGGACCAAAATGGCACTGGCAGTTGGTCATCTATTGCAGCGCTTGAGTTTGGGATATACTCTTCAATTATCACCGAATCGGTCAACTTAAGGTATTTAAGTGAATTGTTAGATGAAAGAGAGATATTGTCGTATCGATATGCTACTAATATTGACCCCACTCCTAATTCATCTAATAATAGTTTGGATATTATGACATCAGATTTATATGCCAGTTTAACTAATTCTATTATATGTGCTTATGCAGAAGGTTTTTCTATTATCAAGAAGGTTAGTGTCGATAAAGGATGGAATGTAGATTTAGCAGGTGTTGCTAAAGTTTGGTCAGGAGGCTGCATAATACGTTCGGATTTGTTAAAAATATTAGAAAAAGGACTTGTTGATAATGACAATATTTTTCTGAATGATGAGATTGTAGAAATTATTTCCTCTAATTTGGATGGTTGGAGAAAAACAATAATCAGATCTATTGAAAACCATATTCCTTCTCCAATTATGTCAACCTCGCTATCATTTTTTGATTGCTATTCTAATCCAAAACTATGGTTTAATTTAATTCAGGCCCAAAGGGATAAGTTTGGAAATCATGGTTTTGATAGAATAGATGGAAGAGAAGATAAGCACCATAATTGGAGGTAGAAAATTGATAGTTATTGTAGCTGGTGTATCCGGCGTTGGTAAAAGTACAATTGGCTCCCTACTGGCAAAAAGAATGGGCATGTTGTTTATTGAAGGGGATGAGTTTCATTCTCAGGAAAATATTGATAAAATGCAATCAAATACTCCGCTTACTGATGAAGACCGATTGCCTTGGATTTGTCGGCTTAGAGATGTTATATATGAAGTAGGCTTGAGTGGAGAATCGGCGGTCCTCAGCTGTTCAGCTCTCAAAGAGAAGTATAGAAAAATATTAGTAAAGAGGTGTGGTGATTATAAAATGATATGGCTTTATGGTGACCAATCAACTATTGAGAAACGTGTAAAAAAAAGGGACAATCATTTTATGAAGGTAGATATGATTAAATCACAATTTAATGATATTGAAACACCTAATAATGCAATTTGCATTAATATTTCGCAATCTAAAGGCAGTATTATGCAAGAAATTCTATCAAAAATAGAAAAACATGATTCATTGCATTAATGTATTTATAGTCTTGAGTCTTGTTTAATGAAAAACCCTGTTCAAAAAAATACATTTTTTAATCCTAGTAAAATATGTTTGGGAACTATGACTTTTGGAGAGCAAAATTCTCTATCCGATGCATTTAGTCAATTAGATTATGCATTTGACAATGGAATTAACTTTATTGATACGGCAGAAATGTATCCAATACCTATTAGTTCAAAAACACAAGGATCTTCAGAGGAATATATTGGCAAGTGGATAAAATCTCGTAAAAATCGTAAAAATGTAATTTTAGCAAGTAAGGTTACAGGCCCATCACCTCGGTTGATACATATTAGAAAAGGTGCAACAAAATTTAATAAAAAAGACATCTATGATGCAATTGACGGAAGCCTTAAAAGATTATGCACAGATTATATTGACCTTTATCAAGTTCATTGGCCTGAAAGAAATACAAATAATTTTGGTAAACTTGGATACAATTTCTTTGAAGAAAAGCACAGTACGACAATACTTGAAACTCTAGAAGTTTTAGGTAACCTTGCAGAAGAAGGCAAAATTCGTCATATTGGTATCTCGAATGAAACCTCATGGGGATTATCGCAATACTTAAAATTATCTGAATCGGATGATTTACCAAAACCTATAACAATACAGAACCCTTATTCATTATTAAATCGTAGTTATGAAATAGGATTAAGCGAGTTTTCTCATCGTGAAAATATTGGTCTGTTAGCATATTCACCATTGGGGTTTGGAACTTTAACTGGAAAATATCTTAATGGCCAAATGCCAAAAAATTCTCGAAGAGAGTTATTTGATGGATATGATAGATATAGTAATAATCAAGGAGAGTTAGCAACCCTTGAGTACAATAAACTTGCTAAGGAGTCTGGATTAGATCCTGCTCAGATGGCACTTGCATTTGTTTTAGGACAACCATTTGTTACGAGTACAATCATAGGTGCAGTAACATCAGAACAACTAAGAAGTAATATAGATAGTTTGAATATTAAATTATCTCAAGACGTTATTCAGGAAATTGAAGTTATACATAAGAAGTACCCGAACCCTTGCCCATGAATCCAGTAATAATGAAATGCCGAGTTTGTAAGTCTAATTGTTTTGACTCCCCTTTATTAAGGTACACAAACATGCCTTCATCTGCTCAAGGGTTTCCAGATTTGAAAAGTCTAAAGAATGATAATGGGTCTGACTTAAATCTATTTCAATGTTCTTCTTGTGGTTTAGTACAGCTAAGTGAAAAGCCTGTTTCCTACTATAAAGAAGTTATTCGCGCTTCTTCATTTTCAGATGAAATGAAGAAATTTAGAGGTGAGCAATTTTTATCATGGGTTGATAAATACAATCTTAAAGGGAAAAGTATTCTCGAAGTTGGCTGTGGTAGGGGAGAGTATCTCTCTATACTCAAACAAACAGAAGTGTCATTAGCTCATGGCATTGAATACTCTAAAGAATCTGTAAGTTCATGCATAAATTCAGAACTCTCTGTTACAAAAGGTTTTTTTGGGGATGAAAATTTTGTTTTGCCTAAACAGAAGTATGATGGATTTATATGTTTGAATTTTATGGAGCATTGGCCGAATCCAAATAAAGTGCTTGCACATTTAAAGAAAAACCTTTCCGAGGATGCAATTGGGATTATTGAAGTTCCTAATTTTGATATGATATTAAAACAAGGGCTTTATTCAGAATTTATTTCTGATCATTTATTTTACTTTACCAAGGATACTTTGACGTTTATGTTGAACTATAATGGTTTTGAGGTAATTGAATGCTCAGTAATTTGGCATGATTACATTCTTTCAGCTGTAGTTAGAAAAAGAAAAAGAATAGATCTCTCTTTGCTTAAAAGTCGCAAGCTAAATGTTGAAACTGAGTTAAACTCTTTTATAGATAAATTCGAGAAAAAAGAAGTAGCGATTTGGGGTGCAGGTCATCAATCATTGGCTGTAATGTCTCTAGCTAAACTAGAAAATAAGATTCGATATGTAGTTGATTCTGCACCTTTTAAGCAGGGCAAATATACACCTGCGACACACTTTCCGATTGTTGCACCAATCGAACTTGTGAATAACCCGGTAAAAGCAGTAATAATTATTGCAGCATCTTATTCCAATGAAGTAGCATGCATTATGAAAAATACATATCAGCACATTAAATATGTGGTCATAGTGGAAGACACAGGTCTTCGTGTTATTTCCTAAAATGACTCACACAAATAAACTTATTGATGAGCTGGATGAAATTGTAAAAGACTCAAGCTCTGGACTACCAGAAGAAGTTTTTTTATTTGCCACACGTATTACCCCAATGGTGAATGTTGATTTAATTATAAGAAATGATAATAATGAAACATTATTGACATGGCGAGGTGGTGATTATTATTCACCAGGGTGGCATATTCCTGGTGGCATTGTAAGATATAAAGAGAGTATGTATGAGCGTATTAATCATGTTGCTAGAATAGAATTAGGAGCAAATGTGAAGTTCGCTTTAGCCCCTATTATGGTAAATGAAGTTATTCGCTCACCAGAAAGGCTTAATAGAGGGCATTTTATTTCTTTTTTATTTGAGTGTAAATTAAAAAGTCCACCAATTCACCAGGAAAAATATGGGGAATATAGATGGTTCAAAGAGTGTCCGAAGGATATTATTCCTGTTCACACCATGTATAAAGATGTTATAAATGGAAATAAGTCAAAGAAAGAATATTTTTCAGATTTTGGCGTAAGTTATGTTGTAATCAATAACGTTAAATAATATATAATAATTTTTTATAAAAAATACCAATATCAAAGCATGCAAACATCAATCCCCCTTTTTTCTCAAGATACTATATTAACTGGCATAGAGGAGAAAAAACGACAAGATCAAAGTGAAGTGCGACCACGTGTCCATGAAAAGATACAGAATTTCTTTCGTGATATGTCAAGTGGTGTGATCAGCCCTATACTGCGTCTTAAAACTAATAGGTCGTTATGTAATTTCCATTGTGATCATTGTTGTGAAGAGCCGTATATGGATAGAGATTTAAAGAAAAAAACTGGCTCTAGGGATCCACGAAAACATATGACAATTGAAGACTATGCTGAACTTTCTCGTCAAGCAGATGAGTATGGCATTTTTCGTTTTGTTCTAACGGGAGGTGAAGCTCTTCTTGATAAAAACATTGAAGAATTAATTGTAGCACTTGATCCTATGAAGCATCTTATTATTCTTGATACGAATGGTTGGACATTTGATGAAGAAAAAGCTAGATGGTTTGCTAGCCTTGGCGGTTATAAAGTACAAATATCGCTTGATAGTTATGTAGAAGAGGAACATGATTCATTTCGCAAAAAGCCAGGCTCTTATAAGCGTGTAATGCGAGCAATTAAAGCCTCTAAAGAGGAGGGGCTTGAATTACTACTTTCTACCTGTATTGTTAAAGATCGAGTTTTTTCACAGGAGTTTGAAGATTTTTGTGAATATTGTAGTACTGAAGATATTCCGCTATATGTGACGCTTGTTAAACCAGTCGGAACGGCGCGTGATCAGGATGATTGGGTTTGCACAAAAGAGGATATAGATCACTTAAAAAACCTCGAGGATAAATACAATATATTTACTCATATGACGCCATCATATGGTCAGCCTGGTAAGTGTATTACTGTAAAAGGCATTAATACAGTTAATCATGATGGCGAGATAATACCTTGTCCATATATGGATTTATCAATTGGCAATGTTACACACATGCCACTTGCTGAGATTATGGATCGTGGTATGAAGGATAAATGGCTTGGCCCTTACAGGGATGAATGCATTATTGGAGAAAATTTTAATTTTATTAAATTTCATAATGACAGTGTTGCTAAACATTTAAAAAAATCACCATTATTACCAGTTCCCTATGAGCAAGGCTTTGCCATAGCGGGACAAGCAAAAAATACAAGCATCCCTATTTCTGACATCACTTTGAATAATGAAATTACTGTGTAGGTAATATGAGTAAGATAAATAAAGCACTGTTTGACGATAATGGCCGCAGAATTACTTATAAAGGTATGCGAGTTTTTAATGAAATTTCTCTACAATATTACAAGATACAACAACCTGGCAACAATTTTGAAAAGGTATTGTCAAATAGTAAAAAGTATGCAGATGTTGATGCAAATATAACTGTAAGTGATTTTAAAAATAATTGTGAAGAAATAAGGAAAAAAGTTAATGAGAATCAATTCTTAAAAAATTTATTTAAAGGCATTCATGTTCCCTTTATATGCTCTAAGTCAAAAGAGGAGGATATTGGTACGGAAATTGAAAAAGTTGCATTGCCCTTTGTTGCTGCCTCTTTTGTTGAAAACTACCCTAATCTGCATTGTAAGGCAACGATGCAAGGTAGTTCTAAATTGTCCAATAATGTAAATGTGTCCTCAAATTCACGTTATGAAAATTTCCTAAAAATACATAAGAATAAAACTATAGTAGGATGGTATTTTCCACAAGCTCTGCAGGAATACGACATACCATCGCAATCCGCTCAAATGAAAACTCTTCCAGAGTTTAATGGGTTGGTATTGAGCGGAGGTGTTGATACTGCCGCCGCACTTATTGGAACTCCTGGTTTGCTTGTTAATGAAAATGACTATCCTCCAGTTCTTTGTCTTTCTGCATTAAAACATAAAGATGAACGTCTTATGCTTTGTTTTAAATCATATGGCCAGCACTTGGAGTTTTGGGGAATGAGTCAGATGCTTACACCTGATGTAACTCAAGTTTCAGAACAGTGGTCTGGCGGGATAACAATATTTACTGCTCTTGATCGGCATGCGTATTAAAATTTACTAATATATATGAATTTTAATAACCTTAATCATATTGACAGAGAGGCTTATGCATGGTCTTTGCTTAACGGTCATGATATATTCATGACTGGTGGTACTGGTTTTTTTGGAACTTCGTTGTTATATTCTCTATTGCAAGTTAAATCAACAAGAGTAATTAACATAAATATTACAATCCTAACTAGAAATATTTTGTCTTTTAAGAAAAAACACCCTGTTTTATATCAAAGCGATTTTATTCATTGCATTCAAGGTAATGTTGTTGATTTTGATTTTCCAAGTCAAAGATTTTCCAAAATAATGCACTTGGCAACAACTTCAGCTAACGAGACATTTAATGACGAGGACCAATTAAGGAAATACAAAATGTTGACTAACGGAACTGAAAGAGTAATGCAATTTGCTAAAAAGTGCGGAGCTACTAAGGTTTTTTTTACAAGTTCTGGTGTTGCTTATGGTGATCTTCCAGAGGGTAAAGTAAAAGAGTCTTACATAGGTGCCCCTATAACTACAGATCCTTTAACTGCACTAGGACAAGGTAAGAGGTCTGCTGAGTTTATCATTTCATATTATGCCAATAAATATAATATTGATTATGTTATAGCTCGATGCTTCTCATTTGTTGGGCCTGGTTTACCGTTAGATATACATTATGCAATTGGTAATTTTATAAGAGATGCTTTAACGAAAGAGGAAATACTTGTTTCTGGGGATGGTTCTCAAATGAGATCTTATTCAGATATAAGAGATTTGGTTGTCTGGTTGTTAGTACTAACAACTGAGTTTAATGATAGCAAGGTATATAACGTTGGTTCTGATTGTGAAATATCAATTAAAAATCTTGCTTATTTAGTTAGAGATGTTATTGCACCAGATAAGATGGTAAAAATTCAAAATAAGACGGAAAATAATACGGGAAATTTTTCGAGAAATTGGTACGTTCCAAACGTAGAAAATGTGAAACGAGAGTTTAATTTAAATACATGGACGCCATTAAGAGAGTCAATCGAATATATGTATAATAAATTATCATGTTAAATTTATCAAATGATATTAAATTTATAATTTTTGATTTTGATGGAACGTTGGTAGACTCTGCTCCAGGTGTTCTTTCATGTTTATCAAATACCTTAAGTAATAATAATATTACACCAAAATGTAAATTAAGTACTAATCTTATTGGTCCCCCTTTGGAAGAGTTAATTAAGTCATGCTCTGATATAAAAGACAATAATATAATTTCAGATTTGTCTGATAAGTTTAAATTGTGTTATGATTCTGAAGGTTATAAAGATACAACAGTATTTCCTGGTGTGCATAGGATGCTAATAAAATTTTTAAATAAGAATTTTAAATTATTTATAGCTACAAATAAAAGAAACATCCCTACAATTAATATTATTAATTTTTTAAATTGGGACAATTTCTTTGATGGTATTTATGCTATAGACTCATTTGCATCAACAGTTTCTAGTAAATCAGAAATAATTTCAAAAATAATTTCATATCATTGCCTTGATATAGATAGTGTAGCGTATGTAGGTGACTTAGAAGCAGATGGAATGGCGGCAGAAATATGTTCTGTACCATTTTTTATGGCTGGATGGGGGTACAGTGGAAACACAATATCTAAATATAAATCTATAGATTCACCAGAGCATTTGTATAAAGCGATTGG
>ENA-OREN01003156-OREN01003156.1-marine-metagenome-genome-assembly--contig:-NODE-3156-length-15608-cov-3.233469_pt1 | contig 15608 bp, 8 predicted proteins | sample MGYA00248624_ERZ508555 | MGnify/ENA primary metagenome ERZ508555 (study PRJEB26222, sample SAMN06267773) | marine metagenome | isolation source: Saanich Inlet, British Columbia, Canada | place...
TTTAAATAATTTTAGAGTTAAAAATAATCGTGAATTTTTTGAATTAGATTTGGATAAAATTAAAGATTGTTTAAATCAGATTTTATATTTATCTAAAGAGGGTGAGATAGAATTAAGTTTTGAGGAAATGAAAAAAAAGAAGCAACAGCCGGAAGCTCATCAGTTATTCAGCGGCTGCGAACTGCGCAAGTAAGCCATCAAATCGCGGATTTGTCCGTCGTTGTAAACTGCCAACAACCCTCCCGGCATCAACGACAAACCCTGCGCCTTCAACTCGCGAATCGCCTCCCGATCGAAGGTCACATCCTGCCCGTCCAGCCCGCGCAACACCACCGATCGGTTGTCCTGCTCGACGAGAAACCCACTGGCCAAGCGCCCGTCTTTCGTGGTCAGCAAAAAGTTCTCGTATCCCTCACGAATCTCCGCGCTTGGGTTGATAATGTTCAGCAGCATCGTGCCCAAGTCATCCCGCTGATACGCCGTCAAGTCGGGGCCGATCTGCCCGCCCTGCTCGAACAACCGATGGCATGCGGCGCAGCTTGCAGCGTACAGTTTCTTCCCCTCGTAAGGACTCCCCGGCTTGGCTGTTACGACCTTGGCCAAGCGCTGGATTTCCATCTCCAGCTTGGCCGCATCCATCGCCGCACCGGCGAAATGCCTGGCCAACAATTGGCCAATCCGCCCGTCCCCGTGCGAACGCAGCAGACTGACCACTTCCGCCGAAACCAAGCCAGCCGCCAACTCGCCGGTATCCACAGCCCGCAGCAACTCAAGTGCCCAAGCCTCCCGGCCAGCCAGCAACATCCCGGCGACTTTCCGCAAGCCGTCCGGCAACTCGCCGTACACCGCCAGCACTGCCGCCGGAATCCGCGCGTCGTTGTACGGTTTGAGTGCTCCCAGCGCAGCCCGCTTCAAGTCCCTGCCCGGCTCGCTCTTTACGATACCGAGCAATACCGGGATCGCCTTCGAGTTCGGGGCTTCGCCGAGAATCTCGGTGTACCGCAGTCGCGTGAGCTTGTCGGCTTTCACTTCGGCGATGACCCGCAACGCCTCATCGACCGACTTGGCCTCGCCCCGCCGCAAGCCAAGCGCGAGTGTGCCGCCGCCGTGCCGCGCCATCGCCGCCATCAACCGATCCGGCAACGCCGCCATCGAGCGCCCTTTGTATGACTGCTCGAAACCGACCATCAAAATTTTCGCCGACTCGGCGTTGGGAGCCATCTCAAACAACCGCGCGGAGGCAAGCAGATCCGAGCGCGAACCGGCCTTGGTGAAGCGCCGCATGAGCCTGCTCAAAACATGCTCGCGCATGAGCGACGTTTGCCAAAGCGACTCGTCGTCAAACAGTCCCAGCACCGCGTCCGGATGCGCGGCGACCTTCGACTCCAGCGCCCACCAAACCATCAGCGGCTGATAAATATCACCCGCATCCACATCGTGTCCGAGCAACTCACGGATAATCGGCAGCGCGTGACCGACCGGCAGCCGCTTGGCCGTGGCGGCGAGTTGCCCGCGCACCTCGACGTGTGGCTCGCGCTTGGCCAAGCCGGCTAACGCAACAGCCGTTGCCTCCGGCACGAGCCGCTCGTCGCCCAGCAAACGCACGGTCCATGCGCGCACGTGCGGGTTGGCGTGCGGGAGTATCTCCCCGGCGAATTCCGGGTTGAACCCGCCGCACAGGTTGATCGCCCACAGCGCCTCGAGCGCCGCTTGGCCAAGCTCGTCGCGCAACATGGTTTTTAGCAGCGGGAGCGCGGCAGCATCCCCGCGATCGCCCAACAGCCGCAGCGCCGTTTGCCGGTGCCACTTGTCATTGTGACGCAGCAACCCAACCAGCTCCGCCGTCGTGCGCCTGGCCAAGTCGAACGGCTGCACCGGCTGGCTGCCCTTGGCTCGCAGCCGGTAAACGCGGCCGTTTTGCGGATCAATCCGACCCTCGTGATTGCGGTAGTGGTTCACCTGATCGTCGTACCAGTCGCACACGTAAATCGCGCCGTCCGGCCCGGCCTTGATGTCCACCGGACGGAACCAACTGTCACTGCTTTTGATCGGATGTCCGGTGTCGAGCGTCTTGAACGACGAGCCAATCACCGTGCGGTCGCTCATCACCACGCGGCCTTGCAACGGCTCCACGCCGAGGATTTTGCCGAGAAACTTTTCCGGCAAACCAACTCCCTCGTACACGATGAAGTTGTGAGTGAAACGTGGCACCTTATTGTGCGGCATCGAGTTGAAGTAACCAAACGCATACGGATTGCTGAGCGGCCCGTGCTTGGTGAAGCCCTTGCGCAGGTAACCTCCCTGCACGTAGTGGAAGCCCCGCGTATCACCGCCGTTGTGCCCGGAGAACACCCGGCCCTCCGCGTCGAACTCCACCCCAAACGCGTTGCCGCCGCCCTCGGCAAACACCTCGTAGCGGCGCGTCCCGGGATGGTAGCGCCAGATGTTTTGGCCCATCGATAGAATCTCGTCTTCATCGAAACCGGGCCGCCGCACTTTCGCAGAAACCGTGCTGCCCTGCGCGGCGTAGAGCCAGCCGTCTGGCCCCCAGCGCAGGCTGTTCACCACCGAGTGCGTGTCCTCAAGCCCGAAGCCGGCAATATGCACCACCGGGTCGCTGTCCGGGATGTCGTCGCGGTTTTTGTCCGGATAAAAAAGCAGGTACGGCGGGTTGAGCACCCACACGCCGCCACGCCCGTGGGCAAGCGAGGTCACGATGTTCAATCCCTCGACAAACGTCTTGTGCCGGTCCAAAACACCGTCGCCGTCGGTGTCCTCGTGGATGGTGATCTTGTCGCGGCCACGAATGTGGTTGGGCGGTGCGGGCGGCGCCTTGTCGTAGATCGCGCGCCAGTAATTGTCGCGGCTGGTCATCTTCAGCCCGGCCGGGTGCGGGTATTGCTGATACTGCACCACCCACATTCGGCCACGCTCGTCAAAATTAAGAAACACCGGCTGTTTCACCAGCGGCTCTACCAGCAGTTGGTCGATCTCCAAGTCGTCAAACACCTCAAATTGTTCGAGCGACTCCACCGGCGAAATTGGCCCCGCCTGCGCTTGGCCAAGCGCAAACGCTCCAATCAAAACCAAGCCAAGTTTCCGGGTTGAGTGAACGGGCTGAATAAATATTTTTTTCATTAAAACGAACGGCTAGGTGTTTTCCCGGCGGTAGGCCTCGGCTAGGAGGGTGATGGGGTGGGCGACGCGGATGTTGGACTGGCACTTGGCCAAGCCGTTGGTGATGTGCAGCGAACAACCGGGGTTCCCCATCGCCACCACTTCCGCGCCGGTGGAGCGGATGTGGCCGACTTTGCGCTCGAGCAGCTTGTTGGCCATTTCCGGCTGGGTGATATTGTAAATACCGGCGCTGCCGCAGCACCAGGTGCTCTCCGGCAACTCGGTTAGTTCCAGTCCCGAGATCGCCTTGAGCAGTTGCCTTGGCTGCGCGGTAATCTTTTGTCCGTGGCACAGGTGACAAGCTTCGTGGTAGGTGACCTTTTGCGCTTGGCCAGACGCGGCGGCGATTGGCTCTCGCACGCCTATCTCCGCCAGCCACTCGTGAACATCTTTCAACTTGGCATCCCACTGCCTGGCCAAGTCCGCGTACTTTTCGTCGTCTTTCAGCAGGCCGTGGTAATGCTTGAGGTGCGAGCCGCAGCCGGCCGCGTTGCTGATGATGGCGTCAAATTCACTCGGCGGAAACAGGTCGATCATCACGCGAGCCTGTTGCTGGGCCATGGTCCATTCGCCGTTGTGCGCATGCAGCGATCCGCAGCAGCCTTGGTTGCGCGGCGTGAAAATTTCGCAACCATTCTCGGACAACACCTCGACGGTGTCGCGGTTGACGTCGCTAAAAATCAAGTCCTGTGCGCAGCCGGTGAGCATGGCAACGCGATAACGCTTGTCACCTCCGGCCGGCGTCTCGAGCCGGATGAGTTCGTCGGAGAACTTGGGCTGTATCTGCGGCGTCATCGCCTCGAGTTCGCCCAAGCGCTTGGGCAACAGCTTGAGCACGTGGCTGCCGCGCACGAGCGACTTGAGGCCAAGTGAGCTGTACAGGCGGATCAACCGGCCGAGCATCTTCAGCCGGGTGTGCTTGGTGAAAAGCCACTTGAGCGTCACGCGCCGGATCAATCTGCGCCATGCAGAGTCGATGACCTTTTTCTCCTCCACCTCGGCACGCGCGTGCTCGAACAACTCGGCGTAGTTCACCCCGGCCGGGCAGGACGTCATGCAAGCAAGGCAGCCGAGACAAAAATACATTTCGTCGGCGAATGCTTTTGTGGCCTCGAGTTCGCCATCGGCGATGGATCGCATGAGCGCGATGCGGCCGCGCGGGCTGTTTCGCTCAAGCTTAGTCTCGTCATACGTCGGGCAGGTGGGCAGGCACATGCCGCAGTGCATGCACTGTTGCACGACTGAGTAGTCGAGATTCTTCAGGTGCGAAAACGGGGCTTCGGCGGGCGGCATCAGCGCGGGAGTGTACTCCGCCTGACCAAGCGGAGTCGAGCGGCGAGCGATGGGTTGAATGCCAAGCTGTTTTGTGGCTTCATTCGCAGCGCAAGCCGTAACACCTGTTTTAAAAATGAAACTTCACCGGATAAAACCCGCCCTGACCGCCATCGCAGCCCTGTCGCTGACAATGAACCTTTCCGCCCAACGCCACGGCCCGGCCGCCGCCGCCGAGCAGGCCAAGCTGCTCATCCCCCACCCGGAGTTGGAGGCCACGCTGTTTGCCTCCGAGCCAATGCTGCTGAACCCGGCCAATATGGACATCGACGCCGAGGGCCGCGTGTGGGTGACCGAGGGCGTCAACTACCGGCTGTTCAAACCGTGGGGCAAGATTCAGCCGGAGGGCGACCGCATCCGCATCCTCGAGGACACCGACGGCGACGGCCGGGCCGACACGGCCAAGACATTTTATCAGGGGAACGACGTGAATGCCGCGCTGGGCATCGCCGTGCTCGGCACGAAGGTGATCGTTTCCTGCTCGCCCAAGATTCTGCTCTTCACCGACGAGAACGGCGACGACAAGGCCGACGGCCCGCCGACAGTATTGTTCAGCGGCATCGGCGGCGTGGACCACGACCACGGCGCGCACGCATTTGTATTCGGGCCGGACGGCAAACTGTATTTCAACGTCGGCAACAACGGGCGGCAGTTGAAGACGCCGGACGGCAAAAAGTTCATCATCGACAAAGCCGGCAACGAAGTGAACGGCAACGGCAAGCCGTATCGTCAGGGCCTCGTCTTCCGATGCAACCTCGACGGCAGCGGGGTGGAGACGCTTGGTTTTAATTTCCGCAACAACTTCGAGGTAGCGGTGGACTCGTTCGGCACGATCTGGCAGTCCGACAACGACGACGACGGCAACCGGGGCGTGCGCATCAACTTCGTGATGGAGTTCGGCAACTACGGCTACACCGACGAGTTGACCGGTGCAGGCTGGCGTACCAAGCGCACCAATAAAGAGAAGGACGTGCCGTCCATGCACTGGTACCAGAACGATCCCGGTGTCATCCCGAACCTACTGCAAACCGGCCAAGGCTCACCGACCGGCATCGCGATTTACGAGGGCGATTTGCTGCCGAAAGTTTTCCAAGGCCAAATGATGCACTGCGACGCCGGACCACGGATCGTTCGCGCCTATCCAGTCGAGAAAAACGGCGCGGGTTACACCGGCAAAACCGTCAGCATGCTAGAGAGTAAAGATCCGTGGTACCGACCATCGGACGTCTGCACAGCGCCGGACGGCTCGGTGTTCGTCGCCGACTGGCACGACGGACACGTCGGCGGACACCACATGACCGACCACAAGCCGGGCCAGATGACCGGCCGCATCTACCGACTCACGCCCAAGGGCGGCGATGACAAATACTCCATTGCAAAAAAACGCACCGCCCTATCGATGCTCACCTCACCTAACTTGGCCTCACGCTACATTGCTTGGCAGCAATTAAACGCAGTCGGCGCGAAGGCCGAAGGCACGCTGGCCAAGCTCTGGCAGGACGACGACCAACGCCTGCGCGCCCGGGCGCTGCACCTGCTCGCGCGGATCGACGGGCTGGAGAAAAAATACATCGACGCGGCGCTCGGCGACGACAACTCGGACATCCGCATCACCGGTCTTCGCATCGCCCGCGAACGCGGCCACGACATCATCCCGCTGGTGAAGCAACTCGCCGACGACCCCTCCGCCGCTGTTCGCCGCGAGTGCGCGATCGCGTTGCGGCACAACGACTCCCCCGCCGCCCCGGCGCTCTGGACCAAGCTCGCCCAGCAGCACGACGGCGCCGATCGCTGGTACCTCGAGGCGCTTGGCCTCGCGCTGGACCGGCAGCAGGACAAGTTTTTCGGCGCATGGCTCGAGGCGGTCGGCAGCAACTGGGACACGCCGGTCGGCCGCGACATCGTCTGGCGTTCGCGCTCGAAAAAGACGCCCGACCTACTGGTGAAAATTCTCCTCAACAAGAAAACCAAGGAGGCCGACAAGCCGCGCTACATCCGAGCGCTCGACTTCCAGTCCGGCCCGGAGAAAGACGCCGCGCTGCTCAAGCTGCTCGGCGCGGGGAGTTGATCACTCGCCTGCCAGCAGCGACTCGATGTAAGGCAAGTCGGCGGGCGTGGTGGCCTTGGGGTTTGGCGTGTCGCACTCGATCAGTTTCACCGCCTGGCCAAGCGCCTCGCAGGCTGCGGTGTCGTCGGTGATCGACAGGCCCTCGTCGCGCACCTTGGCCAAGGCGGCGAGAATGATCTCGCGCCGAAAAACCTGCGGCGTCTGCACAGCCCACACGTTTTCACGATCGATCGTCCCGGCGATTTGCTCTTGGCCGTCTCCGCGCTTGAGCGTGTCACTCACGCGCTTGGCCAAGACGGCCGCGCCGGTCTCGCGGGCGGCGGCCAAGGCGGCTTCAATCGCCGAGTGCGGTGTGCACGGCCTCGCGCCGTCCTGTATCGCCACCAACTCCGAATCGGCAGCGGTGGCGTTGACGCCGTTCCAAACAGAGTCCTGTCGCTCCTCGCCACCGGCTTCGAGCCGCCACGGTTTTCCTGTGCCAATGCGCTTGGCCAATTCCTTGAACTGCGGCCTCGCGTCATCGCGAGTGACGATGATTATTTCGCTAGTCTCGGGGAGTTGATCGAAACGCTGCCATGTGTGACCGATCAAGGGCAGACCGCCAACGTCGAGAAACAACTTGTCGCCCCGGCCCATCCGGCTGCCGCTCCCGGCGGCGACAATGACAATGGAAACACCCGGCATAAACGCAGATCAGCCGACGAGGTCGTGCGCAACATGGCCATGGACATCGGTGAGCCGCATGTCGCGGCCGTCGAAGAAGTAGGTCATCTTTTTATGATCCATCCCGAGCAGGTGTAGCATTGTTGCGTGCATATCGTGGATCTCGAGTTTGTTCTCCACCGCGTGGTAGCCAAACTCATCTGTCGCACCGTAAGTGATTCCCGGCTTGGCCCCGCCTCCTGCCATCCAGATTGTGAAACCGTATGGATTGTGGTCGCGACCGTTGCTGCCCTGCGCAAATGGTGTGCGGCCAAATTCGCCGGACCAGACCACCAACGTGTCCTTTAACATACCGCGTGATTTGAGGTCCTGCAGCAGGCCAGCAATTGGCTGGTCGGTGGCACGGGCGTTGTCTCCGTGGTTTTTCAACAGCCCACCGTGGGCATCCCAGCGGTCGTTGCCACCAATACGCGGGCAGGTCAACTCGATAAAACGCACGCCCTTTTCCACAAGGCGCCGAGCCATCAGGCACTGCATCCCAAATGTGCGTGTGTGCTCGTACTTGGCTTCGAGACCATAAAGCTTCCGGGTTGCCCCGGTCTCGCCCTTGATATCAATCAACTCCGGCACGGCAGCCTGCATGCGATATGCCATCTCGTAGTTGGCGATCGCCGACTCAAGTTCATCAACGTGACCCAGTCGGTCAAGCACACCCTGGTCGAGCTTGTTCAGCAGACCGAGCTTGGCCTCCTGCGCCCCGGGCCGGCTTTCGCGCGGCTGAATATCGGCCAGCGGCTCCTTACCTGTCTTGAACACGGTTGCCTGATGGCTTGCCGGCAGGAAACCGTTTCCAAAATTGTCCCATCCACCGGACGGCACCAGGCCGCCGTTGAGCACCACGAAACCCGGTAGGTCTGTCGCCTGCGTGCCCAGGCCGTAGCTCATCCAAGACCCCATGCTCGGCCGACCCTGCACACCGAAGCCGGTATGCAGGAAAAAATTCGCGCTGTTGTGCTCGGAGAACTTTGAAGTCATGGAGCGCACGACGCACAACTCGTCAGCCATCGTGCCAATGTATGGGAAAATGTCACTGACAGTAAGGCCACACTGACCGTATCGCTTGAATGCCCATGGCGACTTGAACGTGGTGCCAATATTATCGAACTGAGTCGGGTTAATCTTCGCCGAAAACGGTTTACCATGATCCTTATCGAGCCGAGGCTTGGGGTCGAAGGAGTCAACCTGCGACACGCCGCCATCCATATAGAGAAAAATGACGTTCTTCGCCCGAGGCTCGTAATGCGGTTTATGCGGCGCAAACGGCGAACTCGACTTACCGTAAACCGGATCAGCCAAAAGGCTGCTCAATGCCACAGCGCCAAAGCCACCGGCGCAACGCCCCAACATCTCACGCCGGCTGATCGGTCGCGGTAGATAATTCTGGCATCCTTCGCTGTACAGTTTCATTTTAAATCAACGGATAAAAAAGCATCACTCATCGCCCAAACCAGAGTGGGACCCATCGCAAAAAGGTTTATCACAGGTGTGCTTACAGGCGCACCACGCGACGGTTTTAGCCTCGGCGATCTCAACTTTCTCGGGACCAAATGATGTACCCTTGTGCGAACCGTCACAGAAAGGTTGACCAGCTGACTTGCCGCAAGTGCACCACCAGTAGGTACCGGGTTCAATCCTTTGTATGATCGGCTTGCGTTGGGCGATTGTTGGTTTATCCATAGCTCAGTTTATAAAAATAAATTCCTTAACATTGAACAGCGTGTGGCAGAGATCGGTGAGTGATTGCTTCAGTGAATCGTCTCCGGCAGCCTTCTGTCGTTGCTCAAAAAACTCTACCGCGACCCCGGCCTCCCATACCTCCGGGTCACGTCCGAACGCTTGCCAATACGCGCGGTTTACCAACTCGTTGGCGTCAGCGTTGCCACTCTTTAAAAGAGCATCAGCCCAAATGGCGGCCTGCTGATGCACAAACTCGTTGTTGAGCATGATGAGCGGCTGAGCTGGTGAGTTCGACACCATACGCCTGCCAATCGTGGTAAACGGCGTCGGCTTGTCGAAGGCAGTCAACATCGGCTGAAGATGATTACGGCGCACCTCGACATAAATGCTGCGTCGCCCATCACCGTCCATCGGGCCGCTACCGCCCGGGCTGCGGTTGGTCCGCATAAACGGCGTAATGTGCACCATCGGCCCCTTGCCAAATTGTCGCTTGTCGATACGGCCCGAGATCGCCAGCAACTGATCACGTATCACCTCTCCCTCCAAACGACGGATCGGCATGCGATGCAGCAGAGTGTTGTTCGGATCCACCCTGGCGCTGGCTATGTTCGGTTTACTCGACTGTCGGTATGTGCTCGAGAGCACAACCTGCCGAATCATGTCCTTCACCGACCAGTCGTGATCCATGATCTGCGACGCAAGATAGTCCAGGAGTTTCGGATGCGTCGGCGACTTGCTGGTCACGCCAAAGTTGTCGACTGTCTCAACAATGCCGCGGCCGAACAGGTGATGCCAAATACGATTTACCGCCACACGCGAGACGAACGGGTTACCCGGATCGACCATCCTCTTGGCCAAGCCCATCCGGCCGCTGCCACGCTGGGGTCGGTCGGTCACGCCCAAAGCCTCAAGGAAGGAGCGTGGTACCAACTCCTTGGCCGGTGTGCGGTGGTTGCCCCGAACGAGCACTGGTTCGTCCTCGCCGTTGCCGTCAAGCAGCGTCAACGCCCAAACTGCACCAGGAATCATTCGCTCTATGTCCGACCTAGCCTTGTGATAGGAGGCAAACTTCGCCGCTGCTTGATCAAGATCAGCCTGTTTTTCGAGAAGATTATCGTGCCGAATCACCCAGTTGAGCAATTGTGCCGTTTCACGATCCGCCTGGCTGGCGGCACAATCGTTGGCCGCAGTCGTCAGCACCTTCGCCAAGCCCTTGGCCAAGTCGCCGCCGCTCTCGAGCAGCTTGGCCAAGCGTGAGTTAACTGGCTGCACGATCGGCGGTTCGCCGCCACCAAACTGCACGCGCTCAAGCGCAAAACCGCCTTTGGCTTTGAACTCCACATGCACGCGATGGCCGATGTAGTCTCGAACACGATGGCCGTGCCACTTCCACTCGTCGCCTTTGCTGTCAAGTTTCTGCCTCACGATCCCATGCAGCGGCCCGGCTATCTGCCGGTGTGAATTGACCGCAAGAAAAACATCCGCCTTCCCCTTGTAGCGATACCAAAGCGTGTCACCGTTCACGCCGAATGTGCGGGTGCGAATGATACCAGTGAAGCGGGTGCTCAATCCGTCACTGCGGGCCGCTCCGTTTTCGTTGAACTCCTTAATCGGGTGGTTTGTGTTGTCGCTAAAGACCGGTGTGCCACTCTCCATTGGCCCAGCTCCAAATTGCCTTCCACCTGTGAACCATTCCTCCGGATCCTGTGCACGACGATAATCGGCAATCATGTCCTCGGCGGTCCAGTCGCGTTCGCTCTTTACATAGTTGCGTTCGCCTTCCTCAACCGTAACGCTGACCTTGATCAATTTAGCCTGTGCCGCGGTGTCTGCCTCGAGTTTGCGCATCACGGCGAGGGCATCGGCTCGCGGTTGACCAAGCGCGACATGCACCACATCCCGTAACGGATCACCGGCATTGCCACGAGCCTTGCCGAGGTACCCGATCCAAGCCGCAAGCTTTGCAGGTTGAAGGTTTTTTCCATTGGCCGCTTTCTGCACGGTCGGATGCAAGGTGGTGTAATCGCCTGGCTTGGAGGCATCTCTGCCTTCGGGAATATTACGCACAATCTCCGCGGCAATCGGCAGATAATCGGCCAAGCGGCTGACCTTGGTTTGGACTGACGAAGCAAACTCATTGAGCAATCCGGCCTCACTGTCGGCGCGGAGCCCGGCCAATTTGTTATAGGCGGAATCTTGCGCCACCGGATCGGAGACATCCTTCAAGTGATAGCCGGAACTCTGCAGGTAGCCGGCGAGGGCGTAGTAGTCCCGGGTCGATATGGCGTCGAACTTGTGGTCGTGGCAGCGGGCGCAACCCACCGTCAGCCCAAGGAAAGCTTTGGAATAAACATCGATCTGGTTGTGCACGCGGTTGCACTCGTCACCCCGGATGTCCACCGGCGAGTGCGTGGCCTCACCCAGGTGCCAAAAGCCGGCGCCCTGCGCGGACTCGTTGCAGCGCGTGGCCGGGTCGATGCGGGGAGATTCAACCAAGTCGCCGGCTATATGCTCGACCACAAAGTTGTCGTACGGCACATCGGCGTTCAAGGCGCGAACAACGTAGTTGCGATAGCGGTACGCCTCCGGAATCGGATAATCCGCCTCGTGACCGCGGGTCTCGGCAAAGCGCACCAAATCAAGCCAGTGCTGCCCCCAGCGTTCGCCAAAATGCGGCGAGGCGAGCAAACGCTCGACGAGCGTCTCGTAAGCGTTTTGAGAGGTGTCATTGACGAACACTTCAACCTCCTCGGGAGTCGGAGGCAGGCCGATCAGATCAAAGTGCAGTCGGCGAAGGAGCGTGCGTCGCGTCGCCCGTACGCTGGGGGAAAGTTCGGCAGCCTGCAGCTTGGCGAGGATAAACCGATCGACAGCAGTGTTGGCCCAGTCCACGCCGCCCACCGACTCGACCGAAGGCGGCTGAATATCGCGCCGCACTGGCTGCCATGCCCAGTGTTCAGATTTACGCTCAGCGATATCAAATGCGTCTTTATCCGTAATGTCGGCCGTTTTGCCATCGCGGGGATCGGGCGCGCCCATCGCAACCCACTGGATCAACTTGTCGATAGACGCCTGCGGGAGCTTAGTTTTGGGCGGCATTTGCAGGTCACCGTTGTCATACGAAACCGCCTGGATCAACAGGCTGGCCTTGGGGTTGCCGGGAACGATCGCCGGGCCGACTTCGCCGCCCTTGAGCAGCCCGGCGCGGGTGTCGAGCTGCAGATCGCCCTTGGCTTTGCCGGCTTTTTGGCTGTGGCATTTGTAGCAGTTTTGCACCAGCAACGGCCGGATGTGGTTCTCGAAAAACTCGATTCCCGCCGGCTCAGCAGCAGCCAAGCCGCTTGGCGAAGCGGCGCAAGCCAAGCCAAGCGCAGCTAATCTTCGGAAAAAAATGCCGTCAAAAGTCATGAGAAGACCTGCCGAGACTACAAGAAGGTGGCTTTTATTCAAGGGATTGCTCAATAGACGACCAGAATAGGGCATGCTTGGCCAAGCGCGAAAGCGAGCGAAATAACGGAGAAAACGCCCAATAAACGCTTGCAATCAACCGGTCGGCAACTACAGTTCCCGCCCTTTTGCTGAGAGCCGAAATGAGCTTAGACCCCACACAACTGATTCTGCTCGCGCAGGGTCAACCCAAACCGCAAGGCAGCCCAATGGAAATGTTTGTTCCCATGATACTGATGGTTGTCATTTTCTATTTCCTGCTGATCCGGCCCCAGCAGAAAAAAGCCAAGGAGCATACTAAAATGGTGGACGCACTCAAATCCGGGGCATCGGTGGTCACGCGGGGTGGCGTGATAGGCACCGTGCAGTCGGTCAAGGATACCACCGTCACGGTGCGCTCGCTCGAGAGCAAGTTTGAGGTGGAGAAACACGCCATCGAGCGCGTCACCAGCGACAAGTCGAATTTAACTACAGACAACAAGTAACCCAAAACCGTGAAACGAAACAACCTAGCCCGATTCCTGTTCCTGCTGCTCATCTTGATTTGGGCCGGCACCGAGATGACTCCGCTCTGGGATCAACCCGGAAAACTGATCGAGGAATTCAGCAAAGCCAAAGACAGGGACGAGGCTTTCGATAAAGTAGTCGCCGATGCCAAGGCGAGCCATAAAGAGAACGACAGCAATGAGTTCGGTACCCTGTACGATGCCGTGGAGGAGTCCGGCCTGGCGCTGACCAATTATTTCCCGAAGATGAATTTCCGGGGTCAATCCCCCGACAACCGGCTGGTGCTGCAAAAACTCCAGAAACGGGTGGCCGGCCAAATCCAGCTCGGGCTGGATCTCAAGGGCGGCTCGTCATTCCTCGTGGCGATGGACACGAACAAGTTGGAGAACACCTCCGGCGCTCTCGCTCAGGCCGTGGAAGTGCTGCGTCGGCGCGTGGACTCTATCGGTGTCGCGGAGCCCGACATCCGGCCGTTGGGTGACAACATGATTATGATCCAGTTGCCCGGGCTGTCCGAGTCCGACCAGGCGGACGCCAAAAAACTGGTGACCGAGGCTGCGTTTCTGGAGTTCGCCCTCGTGCACAAGGATTCCCGCACGCTGATCGCCAACGATATCATCCCCGCTGGATACAAGAAATACACCAACACGCTAAAGGATCCTGACGGAGACCAGTACACCGAGGAACTGCTGATCGAGATCGAGAACAAATACGGCCTGAAAGGTGAGCACATCAATAGCGCCTCTCCCTCGCGTAATCCGCTCACTCAGGATCCCATGATTCTTTTCGGCTTTAACACCGAAGGCGCCACCGCAATGGGACGGTTAACCCAGCCGGATAACATCGGCAGGCAGATGGCAATCATTCTCGACGGCAAGCTCCTGTCCGCTCCAGCCCTGCAAGGGCCCATCACCAGCAACGGGCAGATTACGGGGGATTTCACCTCGGATGAGGCGGCCACCATAGCCAATGCGCTGCTCAACCCGCTCAAGGCACCGCTGAAAATTGAGGAGGAAATGAGCGTGGAACCCAGTCTAGGTGCCGACTCCGTGGAGAGCGGCTTCAAGGCGGCATTGTACGGCGTGATCGCCGTGGCGGTGTTCATGCTTATTTATTACTGGTTCTCCGGCATGGTAGCCAACTTCGCGCTGGTGCTGAACCTGTTCATCCTGATGGGCGTGATGTGCTACCTCGACGCAGCTCTGACACTGCCCGGCATCGCCGGCATCGTGCTGACGATCGGCATGGCGATCGACGCCAACGTGCTGATTTTCGAGCGCATCCGAGAGGAACTCAAGACCGGCAAAGGCGTGCAGGGAGCGGTCGAGACCGGCTACAGCAAGGCGTTCGGCACGATCATCGACGCGAACCTGACGACGCTCATCGTCTCGGTAATCCTGATGGTCATGGGCACCGGCCCGGTGAAGGGCTTCGGTGTCACGCTGACCGTGGGTATCTGCGCCAGCATGTTCACCGCGCTGGTGGTGACCCGGTTGGTTTTTGACGTGTTCAAGAATTTCGGCACCGGCCAGGGGCTGCGCCTGATGGATCAGCCGAAGTTCAACTTTATGGGCTTAGCAAAGTACGCATTTGTTATCTCATGGATTCTGGTGGCGGTTGGGATCGGGACGGGCATCAGCCGAGGCGAGGATGCCATGGGTGTGGACTTCAAGGGCGGCGACCAGATAACATTGGAGTTCACCGCCAAGAAAACTACCAAGGATTTGCGCGACGCGCTTGGCCAAGACAGTCAAATCCAGTACCAGGCTGCAAGCGGTGGCAAAACGGAGCGACTTCAGGTCACGGTGGGCTTTGGCAAGGGGGAACGAGCTTACACGACACTCACCGAGCAGTTCGCTGACGCAGAGTTTAAGAAGGTCAGCCAGTTGCGCACTGGCCCGAGCATCAGCGGTGAGATTTTGCAGGGCGCGACTAAGTCGCTGTTGATCGCCCTGTTCGCCATTCTTGCATACGTCACGTTCCGCTACGAGTTCTCGTTCGCGCTGGGGGCCATCCTCGCGATCTGCCATGACGTGCTAATGACGCTGGGTATCTTTTTCATGTGGGGTGGCGAGTTGAGTGCGCCGGTGATGGCGGCCGTCCTCACGATCATCGGTTTCTCGATCAACGACACGATCGTCATCTTTGACCGCATTCGGGAAGACTTAAAACTGAATGTAAAAGGCACGTTCACCGAGATCATGAACAGCGCCATCAGCAAGACGCTGAGTCGCACGATCATCACCTCCGGCACCACCCTGCTGGCGGCGGGATCACTGTTCCTGTTCGGGGGCGGCGCGATCCACTCCTTTGCCTTCGTGCTTCTGGCCGGCGTGGTCACCGGCACGTTCTCCAGTATCTTCATCGCAGGCTCGCTGGTGCTCTGGAAAAACAAGGGAGAGAAGCCAAGCTTGGCGGACGAGACCGTGATCACGCAGCACAGTATTTCCACCTCGAAGGCCTGAGGTGGCAGAGACTTTGCCAGCCGCCGGGAGTATACACCTTGGCGGCTTTCTTTTTGCCCGCGCCTAGCGTACACCGCGCTTGGCCAAGCGCCACGCCACCGAGATAACCGGCATGATACTCGCCACCGCTAACGAAGCCGCATTGACCATCTCCCCGATGAGTTGGGTTTGGTTTGTCGGCGCGGTGCTGGTGTTCCTCGCGCTGGACTTGG
>ENA-OREN01003160-OREN01003160.1-marine-metagenome-genome-assembly--contig:-NODE-3160-length-15601-cov-6.808619_pt1 | contig 15601 bp, 15 predicted proteins | sample MGYA00248624_ERZ508555 | MGnify/ENA primary metagenome ERZ508555 (study PRJEB26222, sample SAMN06267773) | marine metagenome | isolation source: Saanich Inlet, British Columbia, Canada | place...
TTGAATCGCTCATATCAATGTTTCTTTTCCCTGAATTTGAAATATTTTATGATGGGATCTGTTAAAGATTTATGGGTAAAAATTTCTATGGTATCTATTCCGATTGAACTGAAAAAAGTTTTTCTATCCTGACGTTTTTTGATGCAAATATTTTTGTGTTTCTTGAGCATTTCTGAGTCACTGGTGTTCACTAATAATGTTTTTCCTGTTTCGGAATCTTCAAGATGAACCATTCCTACATCGGGTAGGGTTTCTTCATGCGGATCAATTATATTGATCGCGATGAGATCGAACCTTTGACGAGCGAGTTTCAGTTGAGGTTCAAAGTTTTCGTCTTGAAAATCAGAGATCAGAAAGGTGGTGGCTTTCTTTTTCTGGATTTTAAGCAAATATTTCAAAGGCAGTGACAGGTTGGTGCCTTTGCCTTCGGGTTTGAAACTTAAAATAGTACGGATGATATTCCATATATGGCCTTTCCCTTTTTTGGGAGGAATGTGATGCTCTATTTTATCTGAAAAAATTATGAGCCCGATTTTGTCGTTATTTTTTATAGCTGCGAATGCGAGAATGGATGCAACTTCTGCCGCAATTTCGTTTTTCATTTTTTGTTCGGAACCAAATCTCCCGGAAGAGCTGACATCCACCAGAAGCATCAATGTGAGTTCCCGTTCCTCAATGAATTCTTTGATGAAGGGTTGGTTCATACGTGCGGTTACATTCCAGTCGATCAATCGCACATCATCTCCCGGCTGATATTCACGAACTTCGCTGAACTCCATTCCGCGGCCTTTGAACGCAGATACATATTCACCTGCCATGATATCGTTCACCATATAATTGGTTTTTACCTGGATGGCTTTTATGCGTTGCAACAATTCGGGTGACAGTTGGTTTTCTCGCTCTGGCGCAGGGGCCGGGAGGCGGAACCAGTCTCGAACATTTTTTGTCAGTGTTTGCAGCATATGAGGCTCAGGGGACTTCGATAGTATCGAAAAGGGATTTCAGAATGTCATCGGCACTTACATTTTCTGCTTCTGCCTCATAGGTAAGGATGATGCGGTGCCGAAGTATATCCATACCGATGCTCTTTATATCGTGTGGCACGACATATCCGCGTCGCTGTAAAAATGCATAAGCTTTGGCCGCCCGGTTAAGAAATATTGAAGCACGGGGAGATGCGCCAAACTGAATCATCCCGGCATAGGATGAAAGTTGATTTGCTTTCGGGTCTCGTGTGGCGGTAACCAGATTGATTATGTAGTCCTGCAAGTTTTCATCAATATAAATCTCATCAATAACCTTGCGTGCTTTCAGAATGTCTGCTGGGTTGATCACGGGTTGAACTTTGTATGGCTCGTTGAAGGTGGACATGCGCTGCATGATCAACTTTTCCTCTTCTTTGGAGGGGTAGTCAATATGGAGTTTTAGCATAAAGCGATCGATCTGAGCTTCGGGTAAAGGGTAGGTGCCTTCCTGTTCGATCGGATTTTGTGTGGCGATGACCATAAAGGGGTCCCCCAACGGAAAAGTGTTACCAGCTATGGTTATCTGGCGTTCCTGCATGGCTTCCAGCAAGGCACTTTGAACTTTGGCCGGAGCACGATTGATTTCGTCTGCCAAGATAATGTTGGCAAACAAAGGGCCTTTCTTAATGTCGAATTCACCTGTTTTGGGCTGATAAATCTGGGTTCCCAAAAGATCCGCAGGAAGTAAATCTGGAGTGAATTGAATACGTTTGAAATCTGCCCTAACCGATTGCGCCAGAGTTTTAACGGCGGTTGTTTTAGCAAGTCCTGGCACCCCTTCCAAAAGAACATGTTCTCCAGTAAGCAATCCTAATACCAGTCTTTCGGTAAGATATTTCTGTCCTACCATAACCTGGTCGAGTTCATGGAGAAGGGGAGGGATGAATCCGCTCGCCTGATTGACCCGATCTGTGATTTCATCAATTTTTTGAACCATGCTTGTTACCTTAATTTTTATGAATGGGTGTTATGAAGAAGAAACGAGAAGAAAATCATACTGTATATAGATATAATAAAATGAATTAGAAAAAAATTAAATTTTTTTAACTTGAGGACATTTGGCGAATCCAACAATTCCTATTTTGGCTCATAAATCGAACTATTTGGGGGTTGACGGGCAAAAAAATAATTTTAGGCTTTACAAGAGCCATAACTTAAATAGAATAGCAGGCTTAACCCAATTTACCAGTAAGTGATTAGCACGGAGTGTGGCAATGCTTGATGATGAAGTCAAAGATATAGACAATATTATAGATCAAGGTTTGAATTCGGAAAACAACGACCTCGACCTCAGAGAAAAAGAGCTGGATGATGATGACCTGATTAAGATCATGGAGTCCGACAAGCTTAAGGGTGTTACCGCTATTTTTTTGGAGTTCAATGATATTACCGATAGAGGACTGAACGCTCTTCTCGAATGCGAAAACATGAAGTTTTTAACAGCCCTAAACCTCTTTAAAAATAAGGTGACGGATGAAGGTGTCAAAGCTCTGGCAAAGTCTAAAATGATGCTCAATTTGTCTGAGTTGATTTTAAGTGATAACGAGGTCGGAGCAGAGGGAGCAAAAGCTGTTGCTGAGTCGAACTTGTTAGGAAATCTGGTGTCACTTTGGCTTGGAGATAAGTTGGGTGATGAAGGGGTGAAGTATCTAGCAGAATCAGAATCTTTGACCCGCTTGACACAACTTTCTTTATATAGAAATAATATTGGCAATGAGGGAGCGATTGCTATTGCGAATTCTAAAAATCTGGCAAAGCTGGAAGAGCTAAACCTCAACTGGAATTATATTGAAGCAGAGGGCCTTGATGCTCTGGCACATTCAGATACTTTGAAAAGCTTGACCCAACTGACTCTTACATACAATCCTTTGGGGTTGCGAGGAGCTGAGGTTATCGCAAACGCAGAGAATTTTAAAAATGTTACGTTAATGGATCTTTATGAAACTGAAATCGGAAATCTCGGTGGCAAAGTTCTGGCTAACTCTAAGAACTTGCCAGCCATGAAAACGCTGGTTTTAATTCATAATGACATTACCGAGGGAGTTGAGGCATTGTTTAAGGATAATGAAAACTTCCCCAATTTAGAAAATATTTATTTTAACAAGCCTAAAGAAACTGAATAATAATCGGACTGGTTCACTATGGAGGGGTTTCCGGTTTGAGCCGGGAGCCCCTTCTGTATTTTGAACGCTAGGAATATTTAGCTATGTTTACAGGTGAAAAACCAGATTTACTAGATTTAGTGATTTTTCGGGACGACAGTATTTATGTCGTCGGGAAAGATGGTGTGCCGCAACATTGGGATGGAGATGAATGGCTTCCTGTTCGAACAGAGAATACGAATCCCTTAATGGGAATTTGGGGTCCTCATGAAAACTGCATCTATGCGGTTGGGATAGGCGGGGTGGTTCTTTCCTATCAAGGTAAGGATTGGAAACAAGTCGATACTGGAAGTTATGATTCCCTGAACTCTGCGTATGGTTTCGATGAAAACAATGTTTTTCTTTATGGTGTGGGTGGCCGCATGATCTATTGGGATGGTGAAAAGTGGGACTACCGTGAGCCCAATACCATTCACGATCTCTTTGGTATGTGGGGTGAAGATATAAACCACATCTACACGGTAGGAGGGGAAGGGGTCTTCCGTTTTTATGATGGGAAAGAGTTCAAGCGTAAAGATGAGTTGACCGAGGAGGAGATTTCACTTTTTGGTGTATGGGGTACGCGAACTGACAATGTTTATATCTGTGGTTCGCATGGAACCCTTTTACATTTTAATGGGGAAGAATGGAAAACTATGGAATCTGGTACGGAAGAATATCTTCTCAGTATCTGGGGAACTTCGGATAATAATATCTTTGCTGTTGGAGATAACTCCACAATTCTGCATTATGATGGCAAAGCGTGGTCGCGTGTAGAGCCTCTAAAGGAAGAATATTATACAAAGGTAAGAGGATTAGGAGAAGATTCTGTTTATGTTGCAGGAGAAAATGGGACCGTGCTTCGATATGATGGAACTAAATGGAACGATATGTCCCTATAAATTTTTATTACCCCTGGAGTTTTTATGTCTGAATTGACGAGCAATCATCTCCTTTCAATTTTTGGATTGGATGAAAACAATATTTTTGTAGGCGGGGCGGATGGAACGATGCTGCATTATGATGGCAGCGCATGGTCGTCCATGGAAACCGATGGTCGCTGGACCTTCAAGAATATTTGGGGTAGCGCGCCAGACAACGTTTTCGCTGTTGTCACCGATGGTAGAATTCTATACTACGACGGGAAAACCTGGACTCCTGTGGAAACCGAAAAACTTCCACCGATGACAGGTATTTTTGGTCTGGCAGAGGATGAAATCTATGCCTGTTCGCGGCTCGGCAAAATTCTTCGATACGATGGTAGTAGTTGGAAGTTCACGCAAACAGGAACCGATACCGATGTGACACGGCTTTGGGGATGCAAAGAAAGTGGAATGCTAGCTGTTGGATACGATGGCCTAGTATTAAAGCAGGATGGTGAAAAATGGCATAGGATGACCTTTAACTCCAATGCAGAGTTTTACGGTGTTTATGGTTTTGCTCCTGATAATGTTTATATGGTTGGGTCTGAAGGAGCCATTTTTCACTACAATGGTGCTGAGTTCACTGAAATGCCTTCGCAAACGATGGAGTTTTTTCTTGATGTCTGGGGGCCTTCAGAGGAAATGGTTTTTGCTGTAGGTGATGAAGGTATGATCCTTTATCTGGATGGTGATCAATGGACGCGAATCGAATCCAATACTAAAGAATATTTCTCCTCAATATGGGGAAGTTCCGATGAGAATATTTATGCGGTGGGCGACAATGGCTTGATCCAGCATTGGAATGGAGAAGACTGGAAGGCAGTTGAAGGATGAGTGCTCTATAATATCTATGATGAACTTTGCTCCGTCGGGGCAAGGCCCCCCAAACTGCTTGACACCTCCTTTAGGCCGATGTTAAGGTTCTAACTCTTTGATATTATTCTGTTTTATCCTATAAATATTCAACATCCCAATGACTAAAAGGATATGGGATTCCTTTGTTTTTTATTGTCGAATTTTATTGTCAAAAATTATTTGTTTTTGAGTGTTATTAAAAAATGTTCAAACCTTCTTTAGAAGAATTTAAAGAGTTATCGAAGTCTGGCAACCTGATCCCCGTCTATAAGGAGATTCTGGCGGATCTGGATACACCTGTCTCTGCCTATATGAAGATCAGTGGCGGCGAATATTCTTTTCTTTTGGAAAGTGTTGAGGGTGGAGAAAAATGGGCGCGTTATTCTTTCCTAGGGTGCGATCCTGCTGTTGTGGTGACCAGTAAAGGTCGCAATATAACGATCAGTGAAAACGGAAAATCACAAGAGAAACAAATTGAATCTGGAACTCCTTTAATCGCAATAAAGGAAATATTAGCTCGCTACAACCCGGTGACTGTTCCCGGTCTGCCCAGGTTCTCAGGAGGTGCCGTGGGCTTCATTAGCTATGACATGGTGAGGTATTTTGAAGCACTTCCAGAGGATACGCTAGATGATCTTAACGTGCCAGACTCTCAGTTTATAATCACGGATACCATGCTGGTGTTTGATAATGTTTCGCAAACTATCAAGATAGTCTCCAATGCTGTTGTTGAAGAAGAAAATCTGGAAGCTGTATATGAGCAAACTATAAAAAAAATCGGCCTTCTAGAAGCAAAGCTGAAAGCACCGCTGAAAGTTTCAACCCCAGAGAGTAAAGACGAGGTTGATTTGAAATTCGAGTCGAATTTTGAAAAAGAAAAATTCAAAGGAGCGGTGGATAAGGTTAAGCAATATATTAAGGAAGGTGATGCTATTCAGGTTGTGCTTTCACAGCGTTTAAACTTTAAGATTAAAAAGAATGCTTTTGATATTTATCGAGCTTTGAGAACGATAAACCCTTCCCCATATATGTATTTCCTTAAGTTCGGGGATATGGAAGTAGTAGGCTCATCGCCGGAGATTCTAGTGAGATTGGAAGAGGGAAAAATCGAAGTGAGACCTATCGCTGGAACTCGAAAGCGCGGTAAAAATGAAGAAGAAGATTTGGCATTGGAAAAAGACCTGTTGCAGGATGAAAAAGAACTGGCTGAACATATTATGTTAGTAGACTTGGGTCGAAACGATCTGGGGCGGGTGGCCAAAGTCAGCACCGTAGAGGTTAACGAAAGTTTTACTGTCGAACGTTACTCTCACGTCATGCATATTGTCTCGAATGTTCGCGGTGTCTTAAAAGAAGGGTTAGACTGTTTTGACCTTCTGGAGGCGACCTTTCCAGCTGGCACCGTTTCCGGTGCTCCTAAAATTCGTGCTATGGAAATAATTGATGAGTTAGAGCCAACCAGGCGTGGGCTTTATGCCGGGACGGTTGGCTATATCGGTTTTTCAGGAAATATGGATACCGCCATCGCCATTCGAACCCTCATCGTTAAAGATCAAATGGCTTATCTGGGTGTTGGAGCAGGCATTGTTGCCGACTCGGTTCCTGAAAGTGAATTCGAAGAAACGATGAATAAGGGACGCGCTTTACTCAAAGCTGTAGAAGTTGCAGAGAAAGGATGGGTCGCATGATTTTGATGATCGATAATTACGACTCGTTTACCTACAACATCGTGCAATACATGGGGGAGTTGGGTGCTGATATGCAGGTAGAACGCAACGACCAGATTTCTATTGAGGAAATAGAGGCCTTGAATCCAAAAAAAATTGTTATCTCTCCAGGGCCTTGCACACCTGATAAGGCCGGGGTCTCCGTTGCGGTGATCAAACACTTTGCCGGAAAAGTTCCATTGCTGGGTGTTTGTCTCGGGCATCAGTCGGTTGGGGCTGCTTTTGGGGGAGAAATTATCAAAGCAGGCAAACTGATGCACGGAAAAACCTCCGAGGTTCGCCATGATGGAAAAACATTGTTTAAAGACCTTCCTAATCCATTCACCGCTACCCGTTATCATTCGCTCGTCCTGAACCGTAAAACGCTGCCAGACTGTTTTGAGATTTCTGCTGAGAGCGATGATAATGAAATAATGGGAATACGCCATAAGGAACTACCCGTTGAAGGGGTCCAGTTTCACCCGGAATCTATTTTGACTCCTAATGGAAAAGATCTTTTAAAAAATTTTATAGAGAATAGCTGAGCATGTCTTTCCAGAAATTTCTTCATATTGCAGTGTCGGGAAAAGATATGTCCGAAGAAGAAATGATGGCTGCCATGACTGAGGTCATGGATGGAAAGGTCGGCGATACGCAACTTGCAGCTTTTTTAACCGCTTTGCATTTTAAAAATGTAACGGTTCCGGAAATCGTGGGTGCTGCCAGGGTAATGCGTGACAAAGCCGAAAAGGTGAATGCCAAGAATTCGGTGGATACCTGTGGAACCGGAGGTGATGGTGCCGATACGTTCAATATTTCCACAACGGTTGCGTTTGTGGTGGCAGGTGCAGGTGTACGGGTTGCAAAACATGGTAACCGTGCTGTTTCGAGTAAGTCAGGTAGTGCCGATGTTTTAAAATATCTGGGAGTCAATATCGACGCTTCTTTACCCACTGTTGAACGATGTATTGAGGAAGTGGGTATCGGTTTTCTTTTTGCACCTTTAATGCATAAGGCAATGAAGCACGCCGCGGCAGTAAGAAAGGAATTGGGATTTAGAACCATTTTTAATCTCTTGGGTCCACTTACCAACCCTGCAAATGCCCACGCTCAAGTGTTAGGTGTATTCGATTCTAAATGGGTGACTCCGCTTGCAGAAGTTTTGCGAGAGTTGGGAAGTCGCCATGCTTTGGTGGTAAATGGTTTTGATGGATTGGATGAGATAACCTTGACGGGTGAAACCCAAATCGCTGAATTAAAAAATGGAAAGGTTGATAATTTTTCTTTTGATCCAAAAGAATTTGGTTATTCGCTTTGTTCTGTTGCCGATTTAAAAGGAGCAGAACCTGAAACGAATGCGGAAATAATGCGCGAAATTTTAAATGGCAGCTCAGGGCCGAAAACAGATATTGTTGTTTTGAACGCTGCTGCGGCTATTTATGTAGGAGGCAAAGCCGACTCTATTGAAAAAGGAATTCTAGCGGCTAAAAACTCGATTGAATCTGGCGCAGCATTGAAAAAGCTTGAAGAATTATGTCGGGTATCGAATTCATAAAATGTCGAATATTCTAGATAAAATATTTGCGGATAAAATAAAAGATCTTCCAGATACAAAACGTCAATCACCTCTGCCAGAAATCAAGCAAAGGATTAAGGATCAACAGCCCGTTTTGGATGTCTTCAAGTCCTTAAAGAAGGGAAAGACTTCCAGAATTATCGCTGAGATAAAACCAAAAACTCCTTTTAAAGGGGAGTTGAGAAAGGGCTTTGATGCAAAAGCCATTGCAAGAGATTATGTGGAGCATGGTGCCGTGGCTCTTTCAATTTTGACAGAGAGTAATCACTTTGGCAGTAGCATTGAAATTTTGCCGGAGGTTCGAAAAGTTGCGCCTATTCCTCTTTTAAGGAAAGATTTTATTTTTGATGAATATCAAGTTTTTGAGTCACGTGCTTATGGTGCTGACCTGTTTTTATTGATAGCAACATGGCTAGACCAGAGCTTGATGGCCGATTTGCTTTGTCAGGGCAAAGAATTGGGAATGCCCGCCCTCATTGAAACTCATAATGAATGGGATCTGGAAAAAGCGTTTGCGGCGAACGCTGAATTGATCGGTATCAATAACCGTGATTTGACCAATGGTAAAACTGATTTAGGAATTACACGGCGACTGGCTCCCATGGCATTGCAGGAGAAGGGAAAGGTGCTGGTTTGCGAAAGCGGTATTCATGGTCGCAAAGAAATTGAGGAGTTTGAAGACTTGGGTGTGAATGCTTTTTTGATTGGTGAAAGTCTGATGACGGCAGAAGATATTCCTGGAAAATTGAAGGAGCTTTTAGGCCATGGTGGCGAGTGAAAAGCAGGTAAAAGTTAAAGTCTGCGGCATGACTAGCTTGAAAGACGCTCTGGTTGCTGTTGAAGGGGGTGCGGACGCAGTGGGTTTTATTTTCTATAAAAAAAGTCCACGCTCAGTTACCATGAAAACAGTTCGTGAAATTGTTTTAGAACTTCCTCCGTTTGTCGATACTGTGGGTGTTTTTGTTGATGAAACCGCAGAGCAGATAAACAAAATTGCGGACTATTGTAATCTCGATATAATTCAATTGCACGGCGATGAGTCGCCTACATATTGCAAAAAAATACGGCGTAAGGTGATCAAGGCTTTTAGAATTAAAGATATGCAGTCGGTGAAAAAACTTTCCAGCTTCCAGGTTAGCGGATTTCTTCTGGATACATTTTCAGAGAACCTGCATGGAGGAACGGGGAAAGTATTTGACTGGAATTTGGCACTACCCGCTAAAAAGTTTGGGCCGGTTATTATGGCGGGAGGTTTGACGCCAAATAATGTTCAGCAGGCAGTTCGACAGATACGCCCCTATGGAGTCGATGTTTGTTCAGGGGTGGAAAGTGAACCTGGAATTAAAGATCATAAAAAGGTTCGGGCTTTTTTGAACAATGCAAAGGCAGGGAGAAAAATATGAACAAATATAATTTGCCTGATGCCAAGGGGCATTATGGAAAATTTGGTGGCAAGTATGTGATCGAAACTCTGATGCCGGCATTGCAAGAGTTACAAACTCTTTATGAGGAAGCTAAGGAGGACCCGAAGTTCCAAGAGGATCTGAGATATTATTTGAAACATTATGTTGGTCGGCCGACTGCATTATATTTTGCCGAGCGACTCACCAAGCACTTGGGCGGTGCCAAAATTTATTTGAAGCGGGAAGATCTAACCCATACGGGTGCGCATAAAATTAACAACACGATTGGCAGTGCCTTGCTGACTCAGCGAATGGGAAAAAAGCGTGTGATTGCTGAAACAGGTGCCGGTCAGCATGGAGTCGCCACAGCTACCGCAGCTTCTTTATTCGGACTGGAGTGCGATGTTTTCATGGGGGAAGAAGACATGAAGCGACAGTCGCTCAATGTTTTCAAAATGCGATTGCTGGGAGCCAATGTGATTCCCGTCACCAGTGGCACGCGAACGCTTAAAGATGCAACCAGCGAAGCCATTCGTAACTGGATCACCACTGTGGAGACTACGCATTATATTATTGGCTCGGTGGTGGGGCCGCATCCTTACCCGATGATCGTCCGTGATTTCCAGAAAGTCATCGGTGAAGAGTCGACGCGGCAAATAATGGAAATGGAAGGGCGACTGCCCGACACTTGTGTGGCCTGTGTTGGTGGAGGCAGTAATTCGATGGGACTGTTTTATCCCTTTCTGGAAAATGAAAAGGTCAAGTTGGTTGGAGTCGAAGCGTCCGGACTTGGCGTTGATACCGACAAACATGGTGCTTCTCTCACTAAAGGATCGGCAGGTGTGCTCCATGGCATGATGAGCTATCTATTGCACGATGACGACGGACAGGTGACCGAGGCGCATTCTATCTCTGCGGGATTAGATTACCCCGGAGTAGGGTGTGAACATAGTTATCTCAGAGATTCTGGGCGCGCTACCTATGCCACCATTACCGATGCGGAAGCGTTGGAAGGGTTTAAGCTTTTATGCAGTAAGGAGGGAATTATTCCAGCATTAGAGTCTTCGCATGCCATTGCTCATGTAGCCAAGCTGGCACCTAAAATGAAAAAGGATGAGATCATTCTGGTCTGTCTTTCAGGTCGCGGCGATAAAGATGTCAATCAGATCGCGGACAGGATGGGGGTTTCTCTGTGAGTCGTATTGAAAAACGTTTGGTTTCATTGAATGGTAACAAGGCCTTGGTTGCGTTTTATACCGCAGGTGATCCGGATCTTTCTGCCTCCAAAGATATTTTTGCGGTCATAGAAAAAAATGGCGCGGATATTATTGAAATAGGAGTTCCTTTCTCAGACCCACTGGCAGATGGCCCGACTATTCAGGCTTCTTCGCACCGTTCTTTGCAAAAGGGTACGACTCTTAAAAAAATTATTCAGTTGGTTGCAGATATCAGAAAAACTTCTGAGCTCCCAATTATCCTGATGACCAGTTTTAACCCTGTGTTTGTTTATGGAAAAAAAGAATTTGTCGCTGATGCTGTTAAGGCAGGAGTGGATGGCATGATCATTCCTGATCTGCCACCGGAAGAGGCGGAAGAGTTTCTGGGAATTGCAGAAGGTCTGGACATGGTTTTTTTGCTTGCCCCAACCAGCACACCAGCCCGGATTCAGCAAGTAGGGAAAGTCAGCAAAGGTTTCATCTATTATATTTCCCTGACAGGTACCACAGGAACTAAAGAAGCTCTTTCTGCTGGATTGAAAAAAAAGGTCAATGAAATAAAAAAATCTGTTTCATTGCCGGTCTTGGTAGGGTTTGGAGTTTCTGGCCCTGAACAGGCGAAGCAGGCGGCAGAAGCTTCAGATGGCGTGATCATTGGCAGTGCCATTGTGAAACTAATTGCAGAACACAGTGACCCTGCTGAGCGTGACCGTAAGCTGGCTGATTTTTTAGCGAGCATTAAAAAAGCCATCAATCCTTGATCCCGGGCGCTATGTCTTCCCGGATTTCTATAATCATCCCTGCGTTTAACGAAGAAAGCTCGATCGGGCTGGTCCTCGATGCGTTACCGCAAGACAAAATTCACGAAATAATTGTTGTCAATAACAACTCTACCGATGACACCGCTCGTGTCGCTACCGAACATGGTGCGCGGGTGGTAGAAGAACCTCAAAAAGGTTATGGCTCTGCTTGCCTTAAGGGGATAGACGAACTGAATGCCCCCGATATCGTTGTATTTCTAGATGGAGATTTTAGCGACTTTCCTGAAGAAATAGTCGAACTTGTAAGCCCGATAGAAAAAGGGGATGCGGATTTTGTGCTGGGCAGTCGCATGATTCTTCCCGAAAGTCGAAGAGCCTTGCTGCCACAAGCACGTTATGGCAACCGGCTTGCAGTTTTTCTGATCAAACTGTTTTTTAACTATTCCTTTACCGACTTGGGACCTTTTCGGGCGATTCGTTACAGTTCCTTAATGGCTATTGGTATGCAGGACATAGATTTTGGCTGGACGGTGGAGATGCAGATCAAGGCCGTGAAAAATGGATTGCGTATTCAGGAGCTTCCTGTCAAGTATCGTGAGCGTATAGGGGTTTCCAAGATCACGGGGACGGTTTCGGGCACCTTTAAGGCAGGTACAAAAATTATTTACACCATCTTCAAGTATTTGTTAACCTGATCCTATGTTTAAGAAAACTCTTTTAGTTATCGCTTGGATAGTTTTTTGTGCAAGTTCTGTACAGGCCGTTGATATTTCTACTCTGGTTCAAAAAAGAATCAGCGAAGATGGCAAGACTCTTGATCTTACTGGATTGAATATTGGACCCCGAGGTGCAAAAGAACTGGCGGCAATGGAGTCTTTGTCTTCTCTCACCACATTGCATCTTCAGGGAAATAGGATAAAAGCTCGAGGAATGAAGGCTTTGGCTAAATCTCCACATTTAGCAAATCTGAAACATTTGGACCTCTGGGGAAACTTGCTTGGAGACCTTGGATTAAAGGCAATTGCAGAATCGCCTTATCTTAGTCATCTGGAATCTCTAAAGTTATGGAAAAACGAAATAAGCGATGACAGTATGGAGTTTTTGGTTGGTTCGAAGAATTTTTTAAATTTAAAAGCTCTTATGTTGAACGATAATATGATTACTCCTTTTGGAGCTGCTATTATCGCCAAATCTGAAAATTTTCTACAACTGGAAACTCTGAACTTGTTCCGTAATGAAGTCGGTGATGACGGTGCATTGGCATTCTCGGTATCGACAAATTTCCCCAAACTCGAAATTTTATATTTGGGCGATAATAATATTACGGATAAGGGCGCGGTCGTATTGATTGAGTCAAAAGCCTTCCCGGCATTAAAAACGCTTGATCTGGGAAAGAACTTGTTGGGCGAGGCATCTGCTATGGCGGCTTTAAAAGTCAACCGCGCGGAAAAAATTCTGGTTATTTATAGATAAGTAGGAAACATTCATATTTTTATTAAAAGTTGAATTTGGAATTAATATGACAGTATCTGAAATTGCAAAAAAAGCTAATTCTGCAGCATTGCTTCTTGCTCATCTTTCAACAGATATCAAGAATCAAGTGCTTGAGGAAATGGCGAGCGCACTGGAAACTAATTGTGATGAAATTCTTTCAGCCAACGAGAAGGATTTGAAATTTGCTAGCGAAGAAGGTATTGCAAAGCCACTCATTGCACGTTTGACTTTAAATGAAAATAAAGTTCGCGGTATGGCTCAAGGAATTCGTAGTGTTGTGACCTTGCCAGACCCTGCCGGGTTTCGTCAAAGTGCTATGGAAATAGATGAGGGTTTGACGGTGTATCGGGTGAGCTGTCCGATAGGAGTCATTGGTGCTATTTTTGAGTCTCGACCCGATGCTGTTCCGCAAATATCCTCTCTCTGCCTGAAGTCTGGCAATGCTGTGATTTTGAAGGGGGGACGCGAGGCACAAAATTCCAATAAAGTAATCGTAGGTTTGCTTACCGATGCTATCAAAAAAGTGCCAGGGGTTCCGGAGGCTGCGGTGCAAATGATTGAAACCCGGTCTGAGGTTGCCGATATGTTGAAAGAGGAAAAATACATTAACCTCGTCGTTCCGCGAGGCAGCAACGATTTCGTAAAATATATCCAGGAGAATACCCGTATACCGGTTCTAGGGCACTCTGAGGGAATTTGTCACAACTATATTGATAATGAAGCGGATTTAAGCAAGGCATTACGAATTGCACTCGATTCCAAATTGCAATACGCAGCGGCTTGCAATGCGATGGAAAACCTTCTAGTTCATAGAGAGATTGCTCCTGAAATTATTCCGAAACTGGTCGAAAAATTCCAGGAGAAAGAGGTCGCGTTGGTGGGGTGTGATGAAACTTGTAAAATTGCTACAGGATTATCGCCGGCATCGGAAAACGAATGGGACGAAGAATATAATGACCTGAAATTAGCAATCAAAATTGTCGGAGACTTGGAAGAAGCCATTAGCTTTATCAATAAACATGGTTCAGGGCACACAGATACGATAATCACTGAAAACGCTGAAACAGCTGAGGAGTTTATGAATGGAGTGAATTCTGCCAGTGTAATGTGCAATGCATCTACCCGGTTTGCCGATGGTTTTCGTTACGGACTGGGAGCTGAAATCGGCATCAGTACCAATAAAACCCATGCGAGAGGTCCAGTGGGGTTGGAAGGTCTGGTTATCTACAAGTACAGGGTTTATGGGAAAGGTCAAATTGTCAGCGATTATTCAGGCGAAAATGCACGTTCGTTCACCCACAAACCTCTTTGACTGTATAACGTGGATCAGAAAGAAGATTCTATTCAAGAGTCATATTTAGAGTTTGATGACCCCACAGTTCCTGTAAAAAAAAATTGGCGATTATTTTCTATCCTTCTGATCGCTACCATGGTTACAACCTACCTTGCCGGAGGTCTTTTATTTTCCCTTAGCCTGTTGCTGATTTTAGGGGCGCACGAATTCGGGCACTATTGGGCAAGTAGAAGAAACTCGGTAGAGTCCACACTTCCTTATTTTATTCCCGCGCCTCCCATGTTCATAGCAGGGACTTTCGGTGCCTTCATTCAAATCAAACAACGGATACCCAATCGAAGGGTATTGATGGAGATAGGAGCAGCAGGCCCAATTGCAGGATTCGTGGTAGCTGTACCTATGTTGGCTTTAGGTTTGTACCTGTCACGGGTGACTCCTTCGGTTGCTATGGGTGGAGTCAACTTTGGCAGTTCTTTCATTCTAAATTTATTTTCAGAGTTGATTCTTGGAGTAGACCCAAGCTCGCCATTTATAAATATTCATCTACACCCCATCGCTTTTGCGGGTTGGATAGGTATGTTGGTGACGGCTTTAAATTTGATGCCTGTGGGGCAGTTGGATGGAGGGCATATTATTTATGCGCTTTTCCCTGATAAGCATAAATTGATAGGGAAGTTATTTTTTGTAGCCTTATTTCCTCTAGGTTATTTTTGGCCGGGCTGGTTTTTCTGGGCGGTTATGATAGTTTTGATGGGATTCAAGACCGCTCCTCTAAAAGAGGAATCTGGCGACCTGGAAACCTTCCATAAAGTCCTCGGAGTAGTTTCGATGCTGATTTTTATGCTGACATTTATCCCCATCCCGTTTTCCCAAATCTAATTTTCAATAGATTGAGAAATAAGGCAGTAATTTCTATTATTACTTGAAAACCCTGTTTTTTTTGAGTATTTTTGTCTATTTTTTCAACAATTACAACTCTTTGAAAAATAAGGCACTAAATCACCTTAAATAGTTTAAATATTGACACACATAATTTAAATATATGTTTTTAAAGTGTATTATTGTCAATAAAGTTGTGTCTGTAAGGGGTTGCTCTGAGAATGACATTGACAGAGGGGCATCCCTATGATAAATTTTTTACAATTCTTTTTAACATTCTAGGGGTGCTTAACTTCTTACCTTTATCGGGTTTTTTTATAAAGAAAA
>ENA-OREN01003162-OREN01003162.1-marine-metagenome-genome-assembly--contig:-NODE-3162-length-15580-cov-7.095659_pt1 | contig 15580 bp, 19 predicted proteins | sample MGYA00248624_ERZ508555 | MGnify/ENA primary metagenome ERZ508555 (study PRJEB26222, sample SAMN06267773) | marine metagenome | isolation source: Saanich Inlet, British Columbia, Canada | place...
GATATTGAGATGCAAATGAAAAAAAGAGACGAAGCGACATTAAATAAGGATACAATTCAAATAGGAAGATAATGGAAGGATTAAACAGTTACTACGCATTACAAGATGCTAGAAAACAAGCAGAAAAAGAAGGCAAAGAGTGGGACAAATTATCACAGGATGACAAAGATAACTACATAAAAACTCAAATGGAAAAACGTGGGTACTCGAGAGGAGATTACATAGGACAGGGTTCATACAAATGGAATAAAACGTAATCAATTATAACTTTGACCGAAATACTAAAATAGGTGTTTAATAGCATCTATTTTTTTGTTTTTGTGTTTATAATATGTAATTTTAAACAACCAAGGAGTTCACCATGTCATTAACATTTAACCCAGACCAAAAGAAGAAATTAGAGCAACTATTCAAAGAAGGTATTAGCGTAATGTCAGAAGTCGAAGTGCTTAACGAAGGATTAGCGGACACAATCAAAGCAATAGCAGAAGAATTTGAAATTAAACCCGCAGTACTAAAAAAAGCAGTTCGTATTGCGTACAAGGTAAACTTTCAACAAGCATCAGATGATTACGATGCATTAGAAACTATCCTAGAAACAGTAGGTCGCACTGATTAATGAATCCCACAATACAACATATAGATAAGGTCGACCTTAACTTATGGGCTTCTAATCTAAGTACAGTACATTTCCGAATATTGGAAATATTGAGAGACAACGAAGTCGTTGTCATTGATAATGATATACTTTTTGGAGATTGGGATGAAAATATCAATAATTGCCAAGCGGTGTTTGTTAATTATGATGATATTATATGGGATGAATGTTGGTTAAATGACTTACAAAATGTCGGAAAAAAGTTCAATATAAAATTCACATTAATAACTAATGTATATTTTAGAGGAAAAGATACCAACGAATATAAGGTATTGTTTTATAAAGAATTATTTGGAGTTTTTTACAATTCATCGATTAAGCAGGTACCAATATCTGTATCCAAGTTGTTCACATGCTTAATACAACGAACAACCTACCCAAGACTCAAAACATTTTCTGACTTATATCATAACAATCTATTAGAATTGGGAAATGTTAGTTTATTGGGATTTCAATATTGTAATAACAGCAACATACTATCGCCCAACGGTGTAGTGGAGGCAATAAATGATGAGTTTGGTGTGTTCGATGATATAGTAGAATTATTCGATTTTCCATTTAGAAATTTCGTCGAAGTTGGTAATTGTTTTGAAGTTGAGAATCAGTCTAAATATATCGTAGTTCTAGAAACATTTAATGAGTTTGAAAACCTATCATGGGTTTCATTTACTGAAAAAACATTCAGAAGTCTACAAATTCCAAATATTTCATTATTATTCAATAAACAAGGAGCAGTTGGTATACTTGATGAAATTGGAATTAAAACACATCCTGTAAATCGAATTTTAGATAATATGGAATCATATAACTCACAAAATAATGTGCTAATTGGTATATTGGAAAGTGATATGTTTGATATAGATCCCAATACATCAATTTATAACCAAAATAAATTAAAAGAATGGTACGACATATTACAAACGAATGACTTTTATGAATCAATAATCAATGACTTACTATAATGGTCGTTCCTTCCTATAACGATATTGACTTAACAAATACAAATCTATTATGTGGGTTTTATAGTATTGGATTAATAGAGCAATATTACTCAAACATAAAAGTTATCGATGCATGCCAATGGCGGAAGAATGGGTCAGGCGATCGGCATGGAGGCAAAGGATACAAATGGCTAAATAACAAAATCAAAGCACATCTATTGGATGAAAAAATAGTACTTGTTATTCCCGAAGACGAAGAGGTAATGTATCCAAGCGACGCTAGGTTTACATCAGTATTAAATAGTTATATTGATGACGAGGTATATTTAGTAACACAACTGCTCGACTTTTCTATATATTGGAACGCAGGAATTAACTGCAAAATGTTAGAGTTACCATGGATGATGCTTAATGATTGTTTATGCTACACTAGTATTGTTAACCAGCATTCACGATTGCCGCCAACCAAAACAAATAAATTCAATTATCTTACTTTTGTTGGTAGGAAACAAGAACATAAAATAGCATTACTTGACCAATTATGCAACAGTGGCTTAGCAAAATATGGGTTGCTGACAGTTATGAGCGAACACTGTCACAACAACTTACATCAAAAAACAAAAGAGATGTGTACTATAAACCACAAGCATCCTTATCAAGAATACAAAGAGTATTATCACGGCGATATACAGCACAAATTATACAACGACGACATTAAAGGGTTTATGGAGGGTGGATTTGCACATATAGATGGCATTTGGGTTTCGGCAAATGTTGTTAATTTCATGCATATTAGAGACAAATATCAAGATGTACCGTTAGTTGTTCATTCTGAAACAACCACTGGGATATTTCCAATGACAGAAAAAAGCGTATGGCCTATACTTTTAGGAAAGTTATTTTTAATCAATGGTCATAAGGGGGTTATGTCGGAAATACAGCGGTTTTATGATATTGATATATCTACCTTTGCCAATTTAAATTTCGACACTATTGAAGATGGGTGGAGCGAAAAGGCAGATGTGCATCGCATAAAATGCATGATTCTAGATAACAAAGATTTGATTAAAGACGCAAGCAATGTTCACGACAAGCTCGAGACAGAATTAAAAAAAGCAAGTTACACATTTGGAGAAAATATGTATAATTTCTTTATATCACAATTAGATAAAATTATAACTAAGGAAATAACATAATGGCATATGTCGATGCAATATACATGCAAGATGTTGATAAGATATGCTTATCCGAACGTGTAGATGGCAAACGTGTATTACTAGAGTACAAACCTAAGTACGAGTTTTACTACGAGGATAGGGCAGGTAAGTACAAAAACATTTACGGCAATTCTGTAAGTAAAATTAAAACAAGAAGTAAAGGAGAGTTTCAAAAAGAAGTTGCTGTGCATAGAGGACAACAACTATTCGAAAGTGATATTAATGTAATTAATAAATGCTTAGAAGAAAATTACAAAGACAAAGATTCCCCTAAGTTACATACTGCATTTTTTGATATTGAAACAGACTTTCATCCTGAAAAAGGATTTAGTCCACCTAGTGACCCGTTTAATAAAATTACTGCAATATCAATTTACTTAGACTGGTCTAAACAACTTATTTGTTTGGCTATTCCACCAAAGGCAATGTCCATGGAATCTGCTAATATAATTGCAGATAAGTTTGAAAATACAATTATGTTTGAGCGCGAAGCAGATATGCTATCTACGTTCTTGGATTTGGTCGATGATGCTGATATATTAAGTGGTTGGAACAGCGAAAGCTTTGATATTCCGTACGTAGTAAACCGTATTACTCGTGTGTTGAGTAAAAACGATACACGACGACTTTGTTTATGGGATAGGTTACCAAGAAAGAAAAAGTTCGAAAAGTACGGTGCTGAACAAGAAACATTCGTTCTGACCGGACGCGTTCACCTTGACTATATGCTATTATATCAAAAATATACATACCAAGAAATGCATTCATATGCACTAGATGCAATTGCAGAGTACGAATTAGGCGATAAGAAAGTAGCGTACGTTGGAACACTAGACCATTTATATAACCAAGACTTTGAAAAGTTCATTGACTACTCAAGACAAGATACATTGTTGCTTGCAAAATTAGACAAGAAATTAAAGTTTTTGGACTTAGCAAATGAAATTGCACACGCAAACACAGTACTATTGCTTCAGACAATGGGATCAGTTGCAGTAACAGAACAAGCAATTGTTAACGAAGCACATGAACGTGGCATGGTAGTAGCTGACAAAGTTAAGCAAAGCGAGGAAAACACACAGGCCGCTGGTGCTTATGTAGCACAGCCAAAGAAAGGAATACATAAATGGGTGGGTTCAGTGGATATTAACAGTCTGTATCCATCTGTTATTCGCGCGTTAAACATGGCGCCAGAAACAATTATTGGTCAAATTCGCCCGGTATCAACTGACAAGTATATAGTAGATAAAATGGCAGATTATCGTAAAGCTAACGGCAGAATGTACAAGGGTACTAATTTTGCAGGAGCTTGGGAAGGACTATTTGGTACGTTAGAATACACTGCAGTAATTGAACAGAAACAAGGTGTCTCAGTAGTTGTTGATTGGGTTAATGGCGACGAAACTACACATACTGCTCGCGAATTATATGAGATTATATTCAACGCTAAAAGTAATTGGACACTAAGTGCAAATGGCACTTTGTTTTCTCTTGAAAAAGAAGGAATTATTCCAGGACTACTGGAACGTTGGAATGCAGAGCGTAAAGTAATGCAGGCTAAAAAACGCGAGGCCACTACAGACGAAGATATTGCATTTTGGGATAAACGACAGCTTGTAAAGAAGATTGGTCTTAACTCGTTATATGGTGCGATCCTTAACCAACACTGTCGTTTCTTTGACAAACGTATTGGCCAATCAACAACACTAACAGGCAGAGCAATTGCAAAGCACATGGATGCATATGCAAACGAATGTATGACTGGCAAGTACAATCATGTTGGCGAGTGCATTATATACGGCGATACAGATTCGGCATATTTCACTGCTTGGCCAGTTATGGAAAAAGCAGTATCTGAGGGTGCCGAATGGAATAAAGAAATTGCGACCGGGTTGTACGAAGGAATTGCTGATCAAATTAACGAAAGTTTTCCACAGTACATGGAAACAGCACATAATGTACCACGAAGCAAAGGAGAGATTATTAAGTGCGGACGTGAAGTTACTGGATTAAGTGGGCTGTTCATTAAGAAAAAACGTTATGCTATTATGGTATACGATAACGAGGGCACACGCTATGATGTAGACGACAAGCCAGGCAAAGTTAAAGCAATGGGGCTTGACCTTAAACGCAGTGATACTCCGCCAGTAGTGCAAGAGTTCTTAAAAGATATTTTAAATGACCTACTAACCAATAAAGATAAAGAATACATTATTGAGCAAATTATTAAATTTAAGAAAGAATTTGCAGAGAAGCCCGGTTGGGAAAAAGGCACACCAAAACGTGTTAATAACTTAACTAAGTACGGAACTGTTATGAAAACAGAAATAGATGACAGACGCAATGGAAAAAAAGTTCCGACAATACCAGGACACGTAAGAGCTGCACTTAATTGGAATCATTTACGACAGTTAAATAACGACAATTACAGTATGAAAATATCAGACGGCATGAAAACTATTGTATGCAAACTTAAAGATAATCCACTTGGATATAAAAGTGTCGGCATTCCAACAGATGAAAGCGATATTCCAGACTGGTTCAAAGCATTGCCATTTGACAATGCACTAATGGAAACTACAATTATCGATAACAAGGTCGAAAACTTATTAGGAGTACTACAGTGGGATTTGTTAAATAAAACAGATATTAGTAACACCTTTCAACAACTATTTGAGTTTTAAATGAATGAACCTTTAAGCTATTTTGTAAAATACAAAGAAGCAGTAGATAATACAACATTGGACGTTGCTCGTTCGGTATTATCCAATGACATTACATCTGCATTGGGTATTGTTTCAGGCCACTCAGCAGAGAATGATGTTGCGTTATCTAAACAAAAAGACAAAATACAACAAGAGTTGGACAAACTCGACGCAATGCTTAATAACTTCAAAGTCGGTATCGAAAAGGAACTAAGACAAAAAGAAACAACGTACCTAAGCAAGAGTTATACACTATACGAAGAGGCAGGTGATACTGCGAAATACATATTAGAACGCAAAAAGAAGCATCCAATAGTGCAAGATGGCGAAATAAAGAAAAAATTAATACATACAATTTCAGAGAATTGTACTTGGCAGTATCCTGGCGTCATTATACGCCCTACTTACAGTGATTTGGTTAACCCAATGATATCTCTCGATCCGTTGTATATAATGGACGAGGATTTAGCGTTGTTAGAAGAAACAAAAAAGAATTGGACAACCGAATATCAAGCTCGTCTTCGTTATAGTATTATTAATGACAACGACGAAGTTATTTTTAAAAAAATTCCACAGAACCAAATAGGCTTTGTATTAGTGGCTGACTTTTTTAACTATAAGCCTTTGAGCATTATACAAAAATACACAACGGAAATTTACAATTTATTACGACCGGGCGGAGTTCTATTGTTTACGTACAACAACTGCAATCTTGCCAATGGAGTAAGAAACTTTGAAAAAATGTTGTATTCGTACACCCCAGAATCACTAGTTAGACCAATGCTAGAAGACTTAATAGGGTTCGAATACGTATCGTCATTTAGTGATCCAAATTCCAATACCAACTGGATCGAAGTTAAAAAACCGGGAACACGCACTACACTTAGGGGCGGTCAAACCTTAGGCAAAATAGTCGTTTAGGTTAAACGCATTGCATAATTTATTAACGTGCAACCAAATAGCATATATAATTTAACTACACAAATACATATAGGAGTAACACCATGAGAGATGAACTTTTAGACTTAGTAAGTCACACGCACGACCTTGGATGCATTGATTTTATTAAAATTACAGGCAACGACGATAGCACAAATATTACTGGGTTAGCAGCGGACAAAAGTGTAGTGATTAATGCAAACTTTAATTCGGCTGTTAAAGATTTTAACGGTACGTTTGGTATGCCTAATTTAAGTAACTTAAAGAGTCTGTTAAATATTGCGGAATACGGCAACGAAGGACAAATTACTGTTAAGCGCCAGGATAGGAAAGAAGAATTAAATGCACCTGTAGGGTTGTACTTCCAAAACAAAAGCAATGATTTTAATAATGATTATCGTTTTATGGTAAGTGAAGTAGTTAACGATGCATTGTCAAATGTTAGCTTTAAAGGTGCTACGTGGAATGTTGAATTTAATCCAAGTGAAATTAATTTGCAAAGACTAAAGATGCAATCGCAAGCAATTCCAGAAGCAGACTTTTTTACTGTAAGTACATCGGACAATAACTTAGTATTTTCTATAGGCAACCACAGCACACATGCAGGTAGTTTTGTATTTCATTCGGATATTACTGGCGAAATTAAGGGCGAATGGCAATACCCAATAAGACAAGTTATTAATATCTTAAATTTAGCAGGCGACAAGACAATGTATATTAGTGATCGAGGTGCGGTAAAAATTACAGTTAATAGCGGTATTGCCTCGTACGATTACATTTTGCCAGCACAAAGCAAATAGCAATTAGTGAAAGAGTATAAAAACCAACTTGACCCAGCAGATGTACAATTCTATGTTGGAATTAGCCAAGAACATACACTAGCTAACGGGCTTAATACATTGTATGTTATCGGGGAACCTGACATAGAAGAAATTGTGCGTGTACTAACGCAGTACGTAGGCGAATACGAAATTAAACATATATCTTTTGGCGCCGAGCAAAGTTTTAAAGTAACTACGTACGAGGCAATGGAGGAATGGACACCAATAATACAGCACTTTTTAACATTGGATTACTGGTGTACGTTAGACTTGGATTTATCGTTGGTTAACTTTGTTCACGAGACTGATCTTGTATCTTGGAATAATTTTATTCCCATGATATCTGTTAAAATGCCGTATATAGCCGATCTTGGGTATAATGCAGTTGTTAAAATAGACGATGTTAATTTCAATCAAACAAATGACGGTATATGGTGTCATCAAGTACACGATCTAATGAGTTACGACACATACACCAATTGGACAGCGTACGAAGACGATACTGTAGTAATTGCGTCTAGTACAAATGAATAATACATCATTAGACGATTATAACAATCCGTTTGATGCTATTATTGATTTCGAAGATGCACTGGCAAAATACACAGGTGCGCCATACGTAGTTACAACTGATTGTTGCACACATGCAATTGAGTTGTGTTTCAGGTACAAACAGTATACTAAAACACAACTCAATACTATAACTATACCAAAAAGAACATACCTAAGTGTTCCAATGGCATTCAAAAAATTAAATATTTCATATACGCTAATTGATCACAACTGGCGCAGTGAATACAATTTTGGATTCACTAATGTATGGGATAGTGCTCGTTGCTTAATGCCTAATATGTATAAAAACGGCCAAATGCAGTGTTTAAGTTTCGGTCGTACAAAGCCGTTGGAAATAGGCAGAGGAGGTGCAATATTACTAGACGACCTAGACACATACAATTGGTTAAAAAGAGCATCGTACGACGGTAGGGATCTTTCTTATTCTCCGTGGCAAACGCAAGAAACATTTGAGGTAGGGTATCATTACATGATGCGACCTGAAGAATGTGTAGATGGATTGAATAAACTAAATAACGACGAAGTTACAAATACATATTCGCACAAATACCCAAATCTAATGAATATATCAATTGTATGAACTACGGATCCAATCAATGGTTAATTGTGTCGTACTCGCCCGGCGCAGGTGGAAAATTTCTCGGAAACTGTTTTATGCAATACGACAAGATTGCAAGTTGGAATGGCATAATATCAAAAACGGATAGAGTTAATTACTTCTTAAACTCGTTACCAGATGATAATAACGATAGTTGGATTAAGAAAGAGATGACGTCGCCGTGGGGACTTAATTTTTTTAGTAGGATGCATCTGCGCAATAACAATATGCAACTGTTGGAATTTAACCAAAATGTAGCAAAACATGCAACTGATTATTTTCACGAATGTTGGAATAACAATAATATTATACTGGACTACTGGCAAAAATCTACATTGCCTGCCTTTTGGAAAGAAGCAACAGAGGCTAGCATAATAATAGATGATTTTGATCTATATAAGAAATTACTGTTTAGTAAGCCATATACTTTCAAAGATAACATAGTTAAATCATTGTGTGATAACCCAGATGCACATTCAACAAGTGTAACTGGAAACCAAAATGCAAAACTGTTCGCTAATAAATGGATTTTTAACGAAGTTAATAATACAGATACATTTTTTGAAGAAGAGCTTAGAAGCAAGTGTTGGTTCAAAGGAAGAATGGAGTTATCGTCAAATGAACATTCTATTAACTTAACAGATTTGTTTGACTACGAATTGCTATGTGCGTACTTAGAACGGTTTGAGGATTTAGTTGGCGAAAAATTACCAAGAGAGAATATAAAACAAATGCACACAGCGTGGCTATCCAAAACAAATAAATTTTTATCTAACCTATAATACTTAATAGGTTAAACATGTGTTGTGTTTAATATTAGGTTATCTTATAATTACTAAATACACTTGCTACACAAAGGTAGCAAAACAATTCAAATAATTTTATCCGTGTTAGGAAGGAGAACAATATGTCATATAATAAGACAAAAACAGACCCAGAGCTAGGGCTAGCAATTCACAAACATTTAGTATCAAAGGGCGTTGAAACCCCAGTTAAAGATATGGGTTTTTCGAGAACAGAAAAGATAGACATTCTTGAACAAAACTTTAAGAGTATCATGGAAACATTAGGCTTGGATCTAACAGACGATAGTTTGATGGATACACCAAAACGTGTTGCTAAGATGTACGTGAATGAAATATTTTGGGGTTTAGACTACGAAGCATTTCCAAAGTGTACAGCAGTATTAAATAAAATGCAGTACGATGAAATGGTAGTTGAACGACGCATTAATGTTCAATCAAATTGCGAACACCACCTCGTAGTAATCGACGGCTTTGCCACTGTTTCGTATATTCCAAATAAGAAAGTACTTGGACTATCTAAGATGAACCGCATTGTTGAATATTTTAGTAAACGCCCGCAAATTCAAGAACGTTTAGTAGAGCAAGTGTGGCATGCGTTGGAATATATCTTAGAAACAGACCACATTGCGGTTGTAATTGACGCACAGCACTTCTGCGTTAAATCGCGTGGCGTTGAGGATGTTGGTTCTAGCACAATCACAAGTAAGTTAGGCGGTGCGTTTAAAACAGATCCAGTAACACGCCAGGAATTTATGTCGCTTGCTCGTATGGGATGTAAATAGTACAAAATACTTGGTCGCCATATGCACATGTTTCCCGAAGATGGCGCTAGTGGAGTATTATTACACAACGCATTTAAGGATGTCTAATGTTAGGAAAAAGTTTATACACCCTATACGCAACTGAGTTTACAACGAGTAATCCTACTCCAAAGATTATTCCAACAACAGTTGAAATTGATTTAACTAATTCGTGTAACCAAGACTGTATATATTGTTGCTCTGCCGTTCATAGAAAAAATAATCCATCCAAATCTAAATTCGACCATTATATTAAGTTATTAAATGAACTTAACAAATGGACATTACCGCAATCGAAGGGTGGATTAGTATCTATTGTATTTGTTGGTGGTGGTGAACCCACATTGTTTAAAGGATACGAAAAGATCATTAAGCACGCAATTGATAACGGTTTCTTAGTATCCCTTATAACTAACGGCACTAGATTAGATAAATTATTAGATATCGGAACCGAATATATACAAAAAATGCAATGGATCGGGGTCGATATTGATAGCGCAGATACAGAAGTGTATAACCTTGTAAGGATGCCAAAGACAGGCGGACAATTCGATACAGTTAAAGAAAATATTAAAAAAATAGTTAACGCTGGTGGCAATGTCGACATCAAGGCATTGGTATTAAAGGAGACAGCAAATAAACACAATATATTGAAATTGTTTGAATATACAAAAGAAACCAATGCGCGCATGCTTTATATTCGTTCTGCGATACTTGAGAAAGGATCAGGCGATGCATTTGTAATAGAGGAGGGATTAATACAATACATCAATAAATTAGGCGAGGTTCTTGGTGTTGCGTTTAAAGCAAACCAACGCGATGCCATGGATACTCGTTGCTATACAAAATGTCATGCACTGTATCTATTGCCGGTATTTAGTGCCGATGGATATATATATTTGTGCTGTGAAAATCGAGGCAATAAAGAATTAGCAATTGCCAATTGGATAACAGATGATTGGCAAGAAAAATGGTGTAGTAGTAAACATGCACAAATATATAATAATTTCGACATTTCGGCATGTCCATCTTGCAGGCCCAACTCACATAATACTAGTATCCAACAAGTTATTAACAATCCAGAGTCATTTGAGGAGTTATTCCTTTGAGTAAAACTTACTGTGTGCTTTCGTGGGTCCATATGCATGTTAAACCAAATAAAGACGTGCATTTGTGTTCGCGTAAGTCTATACCTCTAGGAAACCTAAATAACGCAAGTCCTGAGCAAATATTTAACTCAGTTGAAATGCAAGGTATTCGTGAAAAAATGTTAAATGGGGAATGCGTAGCAGGTTGCGAGAAATGTTATCACGAAGAAAAAATAAACGACGGCCAAAGTTTGCGAACATTTATGAATAATTGGTTTAACCAATTATTAAATCATAATAATATACTACCGTGGAAGGAAGGGTTCCTGTCTAGAACATATATAAAAAACATCGATTGGTCGAGTAAGTTTGTAGGGTTACTACCCAAATTAAAATGGGTTGCGTTGCATGCATCAAATGTTTGTAATTTGGCGTGCCGTGGCTGTTATAGTTTATTAAGTACTAAGTGGCGCAAGGATGAAGAAAAGTTAGGCATTAACCCGTACCCTTTGCAAAACTCAAAGTTAGATGATTTTGGATTTAACTTCAATGAAGTTGACTTTATTACTATGTACGGTGGCGAGCCATTTTACATGAAGCAAAATGACGAGTTAACAGAAGTTGTGTCCAACGCACTAACAGTTAATAATAAAATACTACAATACTTTACTAACGGCATGATACTTCCATCGCAAGAAACATTTGAGCTATGGAAGAAAATTAAGAAACTACACTTAATAGTAAGCATCGATTCGTACAGTAAAGAAAATGATTATTTTAGACACGGTAGTAAGTGGGAAACAATTGTGGATAACTTGCACTTGTATATAAAAGAATCCACCAATCAAAATTGGGAATTACGCATATCAACGCTAATTAATATATACAACGTACATAAACTAGATGTATTGCATAATTGGTTAGTTAGGCAAGGTATTCCATCAAGCAATATTGATTATAATTTGGCTATCTATCCACAAGAGTTAGACACTAGAAACTTGCCAGGCAAATTTAAAGAAGATATTATTGCAAAATACAAAACTATTAACTTACCCGCGGATTTAAAAAATATAGTACTAGAGCATATACAACTAGCGCCAACTATTGACTTCCTTGCAAGTACAGCATTTTCAAATAAGTTAGACGAAATTCGCAATCAAGAAAACCCATTACCCGAATTAAAAGTTTACATGGATATCAAATGAATACAAAATCAGAGAAAGTATCAAAAGAACTATTAGTAAAAGCGTTTACGCCCAAGGATATATGTAGTATTTGCGATAGCGAGTACGACGAGGACGAAGGCGGTATACAAGGACATTTTGGAATAATGCCTGTTACTTTTTGTGTATGGTGCTATAGTTCAATAGTCGACATGGTAGAGCAAGCAACAGAAGGCGAAGAAATGGATTATGACTAATGAAAGATAAACTATTAACAATTTTTACGCTAGTAATGTTTGCATTGACATTAATATTTGGCGCATCGTTACTTACTATAGCAATGTTAGTAATAATTCCAATTGCAGTATTAAGATGTATGTTTAGTACTAGAGAAAAAAATGAAGGCATATAAACTATTTAGAGTATTAAAGAGTGGCGAAATTACTTCGCTATTCATTAATAAGAAAGAAAGACTTGAGTTAAATGAATGGCTAGTTGCTGAAAGTTTTCCTACTAAAGGATTTAAGTTACGTCCTTATTGGCATTGTACTAGTAAACCAGAAGCACCGCACTTATCTAATAAGGGTCGTGTTTGGATGGAAGTCGAAATGGACGGTTACAAAGAATTTAAACGTCCTGCTGTGCAAGGTGGCATTTGGTACCTTGCAGATAAAATTAAAATAAAGAATAATGTTTAAACAAGAAACTCCCTTATACAATTGGTGCAAACCAACAGCAGAAATGATTGGAAACTTTCGGCCATTTACAGATGAACATGTACGTGCTTTTAAGAATCAATTAAAAGATACCGGACAAGTATGTATACAAGTTAAAAGTGCAGAATGCAAAGACGACTCGTACGCAAATGTTAAAAATCAAATACAAGAAAAATTAAACGAGTACGGCATCTCGTACAGAGCATCGTACATTATAATACGTGTACCTAATATTATATCTATACACCAGAGCACTTAGCATGAATAAAAATTACTACAGTTGGCAACAAGTCGATAACGCAATTAATAACATTATTTTACAAATGTTTAACGATAACTGGAAGCCAGAAGTTATTATTGGATTAACTCGCGGAGGGTTAACACCTGCAGTAAAGTTAAGTAATCTAACTGGTATACCAATGCATACGTTAGATGTTAGGTTACGCGATACGTTCAATGGATATGAAGTAGAAAGTAATCAAAAGTTTGCAAAGCAAGCAATTAAAAATCATAACATATTAATAGTAGATGATATTAACGATACTGGAGAAACGCTAGACTGGATATACAACGATTGGAAAAAAGCATGGCCTGGTAAGGATCCTAAAGCAATTTGGAACAACGTTATACGTGTAGCATGCCTTATTGACAATACAGCAAGCGACTTCGACATTGACTATTCTGCTATAGAAATCAACAAGATAGAAACCCCACAGTGGGTTGTTTTTCCTTGGGAAGAATGACACGTCTAGTTACATCCGGATGTAGTTTTACACAGTATTGCTGGAATACATGGGCAGACTACTTAGGAGAACATTTCAATGAGTTTCAACAGGTAGGACTATCAGGTGCGGACAATGCAACAATTGCTAGAAACGTTATAGCAAACGCTAAAGAAGGCGACACAGTTGTTATTATGTGGACGGGGTTCGATAGATGGAGTATGTACACAGACGAATGGCAACATCGCGGATGTATTTCGGGAAATAAAGAATTTTATGCGAATCATTATCACCCAGTTGAACGGTTCGTAACTACTATGGATTATATCAAAATGGTAGAGTTGGACTCGCTTAATAAGGGATATGATGTTTATCATTTTAGTGGATATCCGTTCTTTTTATCTGAATTTAAAACAGAACACGACGATCTTCGTGATATTTTTTCACAATATAAAATTAATAATATGTACGTTGATAACATCAGTTTACAAACATTCCAAGAATCCATTAATGAATGTTTTATAACATCTCACAAATACAACGATGCTGATACTCATCCAACTCCATTAACTCATTGGAAATATCTAAATGAGGTTGTAGCTCCAGTACTCGATATTTCTATAAATCAATCTATAGAAAGCGATGTATTATTCGAACAACAAGAAGTACTAGCAGGACGTATTCCATACGACCAATCTACCTAAAAAACCATCTAATAACCGTTTGTAATAAAAAGGTTATATCTTTGTAAAAACTAGGTTATAATACACACATACTTAATAAAAAATTAAGTTGTATTATAACTAGGGAGTACGGATATGATGAGTTTAGGGAAACTAATTACAACAGTATTATTTGCATTTACATTAACTGCTTGTGGTGGCGGTGGTAGTAGCACAGGTGGTGTTATCAATACAGGTGGAGGTAGTGGTTCTCCAGTATCATTTAATTCATCATTTTCAAGTTACGTTAACACAGTCGACGCTGTTATTAGTACTGCATCCGTTAGTGCTATTGTAGATGCATCGCCAAGTGATATTAATTCAGCACGTGCATTTATTGATGATTTTAATGATGTTAAAAAAGCATGGGACACAGCACATAATGATGCAAATGTAAGAACTAAACTTGCATGGTACGCAGACCCAGAATACAGAAATGCTAGAAAAATTATCAATTGGTTAAACAGTGAAGTTTTGCCAATTGCACGTGATTTTGCAGACGACGGAAAATTCGAAGACGAAAACATTATTGCTCTTGAAAATAAAATTAACAACAACACGCACTTAACACCATATGTCAACGAAGTTACCACAAGTCATAATTCGTTATGCAGTGAACAACGATGCAGAGACAATTACACATTTGTTGTTAATTACACAGATTCACAAAGTAATACATCAAGTATTGCATTAGGCAATGCAACAACTACTAAAGGTACTAAGGTAATCAGTACACGCGAATTAGAGGAAACTGCTACAAACGGCGATGTCACTACAAAAACATACGCATTGTATAAAGACACCGTAACAACATCAACAACCACAACAACTACAACCACAACAACACGCACTTATAATTGGAGCGACGGCACAAAAGAAGCTGAGGTATTAGAACCGATTGTTGATGTTGTTACAAAAGATGAAATTAGTTATTCTTTGCGCGAAGAACTTACTGATACATTAGTAGTATATGGAATCGCCAACACTTCTTCAAATACAGCGACAACTACAGCGGAAGTAAACGGAACGGCAGTAACTAAGACTACTAGTACAACTGAAAATAGAGATAGCACTGATAGCAACGGTAGCACAGTAACTAAAACGTACAAGG
>ENA-OREN01003165-OREN01003165.1-marine-metagenome-genome-assembly--contig:-NODE-3165-length-15577-cov-8.616710_pt1 | contig 15577 bp, 11 predicted proteins | sample MGYA00248624_ERZ508555 | MGnify/ENA primary metagenome ERZ508555 (study PRJEB26222, sample SAMN06267773) | marine metagenome | isolation source: Saanich Inlet, British Columbia, Canada | place...
TTCAAAATTCTGGCAGTTTCTTTGCAATTGGTAGAAACTACGGGACGACCACATGCCAATGAATCGAACAACTTTAAATGTAAAGTTGTTCGAAAATAGATGTGATCAGGGTTTGGTATTACCATTAAATAACATTTACTGATAAACTGATTGATATTCACGCTATAGGAAATATCATCGAAGAATGAAATCCAGGAGGATTCATATCTGCATTTCAATTTTGCATAGTACTCTTCTGATTCTTTTGACGCTGTCCCCGCGATATAAAGTTTAATCTCCGGCACTTTTCCTTTAATAATTTCTCCCGCTTTAATCAAGAACTCGATTCCTCTTCCCGGTGCAATTCCGGAAACAAAACCTATTGACAACTCCTCAGGGAGTTTACTGTATTTAAGCCAGAGTGGGTCTGCAGCATTTTCTATAACAAAAATTTTGCTATGATATTTTTCGGGATAAAGCTCTTTACAGGATTGTGAAACCGGAAAAATATAATCACAAATATCTATATTCTTTAAAAGAAGTTTTTGTAAAAAAGCTATCTTTTCAGGCGAATCATCTACTTTATAGGCTAAACGTTGTAATGCACGGTTATCAATAATATCTATTGCAAGCTTAAATCCAATTTTCTTAAAAAAGCTCAGAAAGCTAACAGACCTGTCATTTGCAATTAAAATAAGATCATCTTTTTTCTTTGTTAAAAAACAGTAAAATAATTTAAGGTAATTTACAAGCATTTCAAAACTGAGAGATTTGTAGTAAAAGTTATAAATATAAATTATTTTAACTCCATTTCCCTGTAAATGTTTGTGTATATGAGACTCTCTAACACTTAATTTTGCATTTTGTACTCTATTTGCAAAAACTAATACCCTCATACCCATCTTCCCTTTAGATAATGAACGGACAAATCAATTAATTATTATAAGTTATATCACCCCTGCTTACGGTTGAACCTCCTTGCTGTAGAGAATAAGGTGTCTGATAACAAAAATGGAATGAAGTCTTAAATGCTTCAATTGTTTTTTTCGAATTTGACTACAATGAAATTAAACATTCGAAAACCAAATGAAACGTCATAGACGTATTGGCGTGCAATGATTGCAACTATACTATTTTCACAAATACTTCAAAAAACTTTTTTACATAATAAATATTATGCTTATTTAAATTTAGACAACGAATAGCACAAAGATCATAGAATATATTTAGTTAAGTCCTCATCTTTTACAATGTCCTTCATCTTGTCCTGTACGTATTCAGCATCAACTACAATATCCTTGTCATTCAAGTCTGGAGCATCAAAAGAAGCATCTTCCAACAACTTCTCCATAACCGTATGCAGTCTTCTTGCACCGATACTTTGGCTTCTTTTGTTTATTCTAACTGCCATATCGGTTATCTCTTCAATTGCATCTTTATTAAATTGCAGGTTCACTTTTTCAGTTTTCAGTAGTTCTGTATATTGTTTTATCAGCGCATTTTTAGGTTCTGTAAGAATCCTGATAAATTCTTCTTTACCTAAATCTTTCAACTCAACCCTTATTGGAAATCTGCCTTGAAGCTCAGGTATTAAATCTGAAGGTTTTGAAACGTGAAATGCTCCGGCTGCAATAAACAGAATTCTATCTGTCTTAACCATGCCATATCTGGTAACAACAGTAGAACCCTCCACAATGGGCAATATGTCCCTCTGCACTCCTTCACGTGATATATCAGGCCCATGGCCAGATTCACGACTTGCAACTTTGTCTAACTCGTCTATAAATATTATCCCCATATTCTCAGCACGATGCAAAGCATCCTTCGTAACCTTTTCCTTATCTATCAGCTTCTCAGCTTCCTCCTGCTTAATAATTTTCCGTGCTTCACTTATTGGAGTTTTTTTTACCTGTGTCTTGGGGGGTATCATTTTCTCAATTACGTTCTGAAAATCTACTCCTATTTCCTCTATTCCGGCAACAATGCCCTGCATAACGACAGGCCTTTCCTGTGTTTTGATCTCCACCATGCGGTCTTCTAGTTTGCCCTGTCTCAACTTATTCCTAAATTTCTCGCGGGTTGTTGCCAGTTTTTCTGCAACTGCAACTACCGCCTCTTTATCACCGTCTACACCTTCCCTGCCAATGGCCTCCGGCTCTTCCTTTATTCCAGGTAATGGAAGTAGCAAATCTAATAACTTTTCTTCTGTATTCATCTCTGCCTTTTCACCGACTTTTTCCATCTGCTCTGTTCGCACCATATTAACGGCTATCTCAACGATATCTCTTATCATGGACTCCACATCACGTCCGTGGTAACCAACTTCTGTATATTTAGAAGCCTCCACCTTCAAAAAAGGAGCCTTTACTAAATTTGCTATTCTCCGTGCAATTTCAGTCTTCCCCACACCGGTAGGACCTATCATTATAATATTTTTAGGCATAACCTCTTCACGCAATTCGTCAGAAAGCTGTAACCTTCTCCATCGATTTCTTATTGCTATAGCCACCGCTCTCTTTGCTTCCTTTTGGCCAACTATATATTTATCTAACTCTTCAACTATCTTTTTTGGTGTCAACTCCCGCACTCAATTTCCTCCACACGTATATTTGCATTTGTATACACACATATATCTGCCGTAATCTTTAATGCTTCTTCCACTATTTGTTTTGCACTAAGCTCAGAATGTTTAACCAGCGCCCTTGCTGCAGCGGTAGCATACTGCCCACCGGAACCTATACCTAATATCCCATCATCCGGTTCTATTATCTCTCCATTACCAGAGACAAGGAGAGAACAATTCTTATCTACAGATATCAATAATGACTCCAGCTTTCTCAAGATCTTATCTGTACGCCAGTCCTTGGCAAGTTCATGTGCACTCCTGAGCATATTGCCCTGATATTTTTCTAATTTTGATTCAAATCGTTCCATTAGAGCAAATGCGTCGGCAGCCGACCCGGCAAAGCCTACGATAACCTTTTCATGGTACAACTTACGTATCTTACACGCCTCTTTTTTAACGATAAAGGAACTCATAGTAACCTGGCCATCACCACCAATGGCTATGGTTCCTTTGTGTTTTACCGATAAAATTGTCGTAGATTTAAACATTAAATTTACCTGAAGAAAATCAATAACTTACTAATCATATCAGCAAATATTAGCATGGCAAGAATCTTTTACTAAAAAACAGATTTCGACTAAACTCACAAAGCGAGAGATAATGAATGGACTAGTTGGTTCAAATGTAATTGTTTTGCGGCATAGAAAAAAATATCAGGAGCAAAGTTATTCGTAAACATCGATAGCATAGTCCGGGCACATCAATCCACAAAATTTACACGCGGTACATTTTTTACCATTACCGGTTACAAATTGTGCAGTATGATAGCCAAAATGATTTACCTCAACAGACATTTTTATAAGTCCGTAAGGACATGCATCAATGCAAAGCTCACAACCTTTACATCTATCTTCCTTAACTACGATTTTTCCCATTAAAGCTATATAAAAAAGTTTTAATCAATATTTTTTATTTAATTCTAAATAAACCTAATCTATGAATCAACAAGAAAAATTATTTATAATAATTATGTTTCACACGATATAATGATCGCGTAGGATGGAGAGAAGGATTTTAACAAACAAGCAGGAACGGTGAAACCTCCTTCATTATGTTATCGGTTGCTTTGCGAGTTGGTTTATTATTAACGCGAAAGGGGAAACAAATATGGCTGAAATTATCTCAATTCATATCGTTAGAAAGCGAAATGAGGCTGCTGAATCATGCGACCATGTTACTGTGCGTTCTAATTTTGGAATTGCAGGTGATTATCGTTCGGACAAATTTCAAATTGGACAAATCACTTTAATAGAAGCCGAAGCCATAGACACAATGGCTCGAAAGCTTGGCTATGACATACCTGTAGGCGCAAGTAGACGGCAGATCATAGTTAAAGACATCGAGCTGAATGAGTTGATTGGTCAGAATTTACGCATAGGCCAGATACTTGTTCGCGTAGAAGATAAATGTAATCCATGTAAAAATATGGAAACAAAGATTGGTCCTGGCGCCAAGGACGCAATGAATGACAAGGGTGGGATCCGTTGCAGGATCATCAAGGGAGGTGAGCTCTATGTTAGTGATAAAATAACAGTAGAGATTCCCCGTTGCCCTTTTTACGCAAGACTTTCAAGCTTTTGTTTTAAGTTTATCAGTTATCTCAAACGCCTTTCTAACAAGGCATAGTACCATGGTACGGCACGGTCACAATCTAAATGCCTAACCAGCTCAAGATGTATCAGCTTACTAATTTTAGATATTTACAACTTTCCTACCCTATCTTGGCCCTGATTGCTTCAATCATTTTTTCTTTTGTAAATGGCTTTTCAAGGAACACAAGATTCGGATCCATTTCCTTCAAATTCTTATATGCTTTTTCAGAAAAACTGCTGCATATAATAACCGGAATATCTGAATATTCAGGCATGCCCTTTATATAAAGAAAGAATGTATCTCCTGTTACCAGATCCAAGAGTATATCAAGAATAATTAAGTCCGGTTTCTTTTCCTCCAATTTAGCCAAGGCCTCATCGCCATCATATGCACGAACTATTTCATAATCCGTATCTTCCAGCATCATAGTGTAAAGATCATGAAAAGCCTGTTCATCCTCAACTATCATTATCGTCTTACCCATTCTCTATTCTCCTTTCATTAGTTCATATGTCTGCAATCAAAACTTGCACCTTTATCACTGAAAGGGCAAACCCTTACATCCAATTGATATACTATACAAATCGTACTGGAAATTTCCATCTTTAAAATTACGCGATCTCCTCTGATTTCGGAGTTGAAGCATCTGGACTTTTTTGGACGTCAGAGGCCACTGGCAATGTAAACCTGAATGTTGTGCCTTTTCCCTTACCTTCGCTTTCAACCCATATTTTTCCACCATGAGCATTTATAATCTTCTTACAGATCGCAAGGCCTACACCGGAACCATCAGCACTTGCTCTTTCCTGGTAGAATCTGCTGAAAAGTTTATCAAAACTTCCCTTTGGTGTAATTAAACCGATCCCTTGATCTTTAACTGCTATTTCTATATCCCTGCGTCTTCTCAGTGCAGACACAACAATTTCTCCGGTTTCAGAGTATTTTATAGCATTATCTATTAAATTAGAAACAACCCTTGTCACCTCTGCTCTGTCACCTAACACTTCCGGCAACTTATCAGGGATCCTGGTTGTTAATATCAGCTTTTTCTTCTCAGCTATTAATTTTAGCCCCTCTGCCGTTTGAATTACGATTTCCTCCATATTCAATGTTTCCTTTTGATAAGCCACACGACCAGACTCCAATACAGACAGATCCAATATACTCTGTATGGTTTTCTTTAGTCGTTGAATGTTATCATCAATTATTTTACTTAATTTTTTCCCCTTCTCTTTATCTACTTTTTCCTTAGTTGCCTCACTAGTCCAAAGATCTATAGCCATTTGAACCTGTGCTACCGGTGATTTCAATTCATGAGTTACATCTCGAATCATTACGTCTTTCATCTTATCAAGGCTACGCAATTCCTCATTTGCCTTTTCTATTTCGACGCTTCGTTGTTTCAGCTCTTCATTTGTTGATTTAAGATCTCTGGTTCTTTCCTCAACTGTTTTTTCCAGATTTGCTGTATAGTCCTGGAGTTCCTTTTCAAGTTTTTTCTGTTCAGTGATATCTCTAACAAATTTTATTATCGATTCCAACTCTCCTTCTTTATTTAAGATAGGATAAGAAGCAATGAATACATATTTGTGATCCCTTTCCACATAGTGCTCTGCCGAAGCAGGTAACAATGTTTCAATGGACTTCATCGTGGGACACTGATCACAAATTGACTCCCGACCTTTATATACGCAGTAGCATTTTTCTCCGACAATATTCTCACCGTAAGTATCCATCGCGACCTTATTAACCTGCATAATAGTCCCTTCTTTGTCCAGTACTGTCATAGGATCCATTATGGCATCAAACATTGATTCCATAAAAATATTAGAGGATTGAAGCTCCTCATTTCTCTTTTTTATTGTCCTGGTCATCATGTTAAATGAAACTGCAAGTTCACCAATTTCATCCTTGGTATGAATATCTACATCTTGAGTTAGATCACCTGTATTCATTTTCCTGGTTGCATCTGTCAGATAAAGGATTGGAGCGACCATTCTTTGACCCATAAAAACAGCTAGCACCACTACTCCTAAAGAAACTATAATCATAATTGTATTAACATTTTTACGTAATTTGTGAACTTCTATATAACCTTCGTCATAATCAATCTCAGCAATTACACCCCAATCCAGTTCCGGGATCCATTGCCAGAAGCCTATTACCTTCACACCCCTGTAATCGAGATAACCCTCTCCATCAGAACCAGTGTGTCCCTTCAAACATTCCGAGACCGATTTTGTTAATTTTCCCATTTCAGGATTGATCAGTTTAATTTCAAGAGTGGTATCACTCTCTATCAAACCCTCATTCCTTAAATCAGTTACGAATCGAGATTCTGTTATCATATACCCCTGCTTATTAATAAGATAGGTTTCACCACTTGCACCTAACTTTATACTTCTCATTAATTCACTTATTTTCTCAACGTCAACTCGAAGGCATGCAACACCCATTATTTTATTTTGGTCAGTAACTGGAGTTGCAACAACCATGGTAGGAACACCTGTTTCCATTCTACCGTATTTATTTTCGACGAGTTCCTTTGAAGGAAATACCTGTGATGCGAATGTTTCCCCATTCATCGCCTTTTTAAAATATTCCTGTTCAGAGACATCTGCGCCTATTCTACCCTTTTGCGTAGAGACATGAATAATACCTTCCGTATCACTTATAAGAACCTCTTTATAGCCATACTCGTATCTTATGTAATGAGTATATCTCAAAAGGCGCCAGAACCGTTTATCACTCGTGTTTATTCGAGAGGCAAGAAGCGTAAAAGGGTTTTCTGCAATAACCCTTACGTCGCCCTTTCTTTCTTCTGTCCAACCTTTAATAAGTTCCGCCTGCTTATGCCCGACACTTTGCAGATTCTGTATTAAAGATGTTTGTAATGCATTCTGCGCTTTAGGATAAACCACTAACCTCATTGCCAACAAAGGAATGAGTGCCAGTATCAAAAACACAAGTATCATTTTCTTTTTTATTGATTTGATTTCGAATGCCTTCAACGAGGAGCCCAACTGTTTAAGGATTATTGATAAAGGCCCTTTTTTCTTAAAGATATCTAAAATATAAATTCCTTTTTTATCCATTTTTTACCCTCATGTTCGTTTGTTAGTTACAATCCTCCTAATGGGTTTTATTACCCGCGACATAAAAGAGAATTGATTCAAAAACCACGTTATAAGAATTTTCACCACTTTCCAGGATAATTGCAAGCTAATAGTTTCAAAAATTATTTCTTTAAACATCTTGCTGCCAGCAACCGAATCAAAAAAAGCAGCTCTAAATTTTTTATCTTCCTTTGCCAATTGAATCATGGGGGTAAAAAGCCCATAATGTGCGCTGAAACCGGCAAGCATTCGAATGGCTTTTCCATAAGGAAGGTCTTTGGTTATATCGGAAAAGCTATTATAATAATCCTTAAAAGCTTCTTTTGATATACCACAGTCCATCATGACCTCCGCCGCCCTTATCCCTGTCAAACAGGCAGTATTCACGCCTTTCCCCTTAAATGCACGAATAATACCTGCTGCATCGCCGACTGTGACATATCTATCCCCAAAGAGATTTTTTGCCGGAGAAGTCGGAAACTGCCAACGGCTATAAAACAAATCGTGCCTCTGCATAGCAAAATTAGAGGGCAAAACCCTGGTAACCTGAGGCATTAAAAGAAAGTTATCCATCCAACGCCAATTAATCTTTGAACCGGCAATATTAATATCAAAATGATCGATTTTGGGAGTTATGGCACCAAACTCTATTCCCCTCAATGAGGGAAGAAATGCATGTATAGAGTTTCCAAATTTTTCCATTTCCTCCTTTTCCGGATAAAACTTGGTCAAAATAGTACTCATATAGCGGCCTGTTCGATAACGTGTTGCCATTTCAAAAACTTTACAAGCCCCTTCGTCCAGGCCAAACGCTCCGACAACAACATCTGCCCGCCTATTATCTTTTTCGCTATAAACCATTACGCCGCTGGGTTCAATATCAATATTTGTCACTCTACCATGTATTACTTTTACTCCTGCATCTTTAGCACGATGTAGAAGATAATTATCAAATAACATTCTATTCACCGCACATGATTCCTCTCCATCGCCTTCTAGCTTTATGTCTTCATCATCAGAATGTAGATAATATGCAGGGATTTTTTCCAATACAAGTTCATGTGGAAATGGAATTTCTAATTTTTCCTCTAATATCTCCTCAATAGGTGGAGATAGTACACCTACACATGGATTGAATTGTTCATCTTTTCCAAAATCTTTACCTTCATACAATACTATGTTCAAATTGATATTACGTCTTTTTGCCAACCTGCTAAGCGTAATTGCACAACTCGTCCCGCCGGGTCCTCCTCCTATAACAACCACTGTCTGTCCCTCCTCAAGAGGACCCATCCCTTTATCGGCAAAGCTTTTTAAAACCTTCTCACGTCTTAATTTCCCACCACCGACAGCAGATCCAAGCGCCTGCTTAGTCCATACAATCAAGGTGACAGGCAACAACCTTAGCTGTAATGCAGGATCGAATACTTTTATAAATAATTCCTTAAAAGAGATACTCCCCGTAAACATATTCCATAAAAATTCCAACTGAATTTTGGCAACTGGCTTTTTCTTTTCTGATTTAAGGAATGAAAAATAACCAGCTGAAATATTCTTTCTGGAGGTGATATAATCATTAAGGCCAAAGACCCATCTTCCATACCTGCTGTCAGATCCTAAAAGCTTCATTGCCGGTTTATAATAGCTAGTTCTGAAAGCGTTTCCAGAGACACCTGATTCAAACGCACTATTTGCCGCCATTCTGGAGGTAGTAAATGCGGACTCAATACCGTGCTTGTAATATCTCGAAATTCCCGCGCTACCCACAACTACGAATCTATCATCAAATGGGTGCCTAGCCTGCGTAATATTTATCTTAGGGAAACAGATACAAAAGTTTTTTGGCAACTTCCAACCTTCCTGTGGAAAAGTGCGGCGCACAATAGGATGGTTAAGAAATTCTATCAGATGGGCCTTGTTCAAATCAGCATTACCAACCAGTGTAACAGTTAAGTAGTCCCCTCTTGGCGTGAAAGAGGCATACGTAATCTGTTTTATTCCTAATGAAAAAACGTGTATCCAGCTATCAGAATATTTACTCCCATTACTGCTACCTACATATATCTCTGCCTGGCAAGCTCTAATAGTTTTGGGCGGAACATATCCAATTCCCATTCTTTTTACTTTTTCCAGCATACCGGTATTCAACCCAAACGCACCCACCACCAAATCGGTATTCATTACTCTCCAGGAACCCTTCTTTCCAAAATATACTTTTGCTTGCTCTTTCTTATTTGAGGGCAAAATTATATTACTTACGATATCAGAGCTAATGTTAGCTCCCATACCTTCTACACGACTTAATAGAAAATCATCAAAACTTGTACTAACAGATTGTGATGAAAACATTGGTCCATCACCTCTAAAAACAGTTAATATCTTTTTGTCTGCAGATGGGTTAGGATTCTTAACTTCTACACATCCATCATGAGTATGGAAATAATAACCGTTGATCTCCTTCTGCACACATCTGTCTGGTGGAAGCAGAGCGTTTTCCTTTAAGTCTCCATAAAGTTTTTCTGATATAACTCCCGGACACATATTGCATCCCCGAGGCCCCTTCTGACAAAAGCTTTTTCCTTCGAAAATAGTGATATCAACTTTTATCCCTTTTTGCTTAGCATTTTTTAACGCAAAATATGCAAATAAACTACCAGCCGGCCCACCACCGACTATGGCAATCTTAGAACCATCTTTCAGGAAGTAATCTTTATCTTTCATATGATAATCTATTCCTTATTTAACGTTACCAGAAATCTCACACTCTTTCCTTATCCACGAAAGAGGATTAAACGGCAACGTTTTTGATATTAGGCGTAAGTTCAATGCTTTAAAAAATATTTTTTTGTAAGGTATATTTCCTGTAAGCATATTCCATAGTATCTCATTAATCTGATTTGCAGTTTGAGTATCATCAGCGGATTTTACAAGTCTTACTTGTCTATTTGCTAATTGCCTGTTAGATGATATATAATCATTAATCTTGAGCATCATAATTCCATAGAAGTTGTCTCTAGCCAGAAGCCTTTTTGCCGGTTTAAAATACCCATTCCTAAATGACGTTGCCGATACCCCACTCTTAAATGCCGTATAAGCAGACATCTTTGCCATGTTAAAAGCAGACTCAATTCCGCTTTTATAGGACCTTGAAATACTTGCATCCCCTAAAACAACAAACCTGTCTGCAAATGGGTTTTTTGCATAAGTTATTGGAATCTTAGAGATACACATGCAAAAACTATTGGGAATTCTCCATTTTGCCGGCATCAATTTTTTTACCGTTGGATGGCTTAGAAAGTCGATCAGGTTGTTTCTTGTTAAATCTTTTCTTCCTACTAAACTTACAGTGACATAGTCTGCTTTTGGTGTAATAGATGCAAATTTAAGCTCACTTTTACCTAATGCAAAAACAAAAACATTGTTGCCAAACGTTTCTTCTATATACTCCCTGCTTAGTATTATTTCACACTGACATGTACGTACAGTCCTAGGAGGCCTATAACCAAAACCCATATTAGCAACCCTCTCCATCATCCCGGTATTTACTCCAAAAGCACCAACCACAAGATCAGCCTCAAATTCATGTTCAGAGTTTCGTCCACCACAGATTACGTTCAGAGGTCCTCCTTCTCTGACCGGCAATCTTAAATCCTTAACCATATCGGAGATTATCTCTACTCCCTGCTCCTTTACATGATTTAAAAGATAGTCGTCAAAACTAATATTGCCTTCGTGTCCAGACGGTAAAGGCCCATTTCCTCTAAACACTGTAACAATCTTTGGTATGTGTCCCGGAACAGGATGATGAAGAACGACACTATCGTCCTGTGTTTGAAAACAATACCCCTCTATTTTTCTTTGTACGCAGAAATCCGCAATATTTATTTCCTCTTCTTCCAGACTATTGAAAAGATTTTCGGAAATAACCCCAGCACACATATTACATCCACGTGGACCTTTCTGGCAAAAGCTCTTTTTGTCGTATATTTTTATAGATACATCAATACCTGCTTCTTTAGCATAGCGCGAAGCAAAATGCGCAAAAAAACTCCCTCCAGGCCCACCGCCTATTATCGCAATCTTAGAACCGTTCTTTAGAAATAAATTATTATTCATCTGTTGATGGTTCATTAATAGCCCTACAAAGTTGCTAATTGGGAGTTTATTAGCATTTATCAAATAAATCAAGGTTAATAAAGCTAGACGTAAGTACTATTGATTCTAGATTTTTGTATATGTACTAGTGGTAAGAACGTCTTTATCAATAATCCAAAACTACTGCAAAAAAAAAGGCGCTCGAAATCGAGCGCCCCTCTTTTTATTTTAAATAGTAAGTAATTCTTCATAATTACTCTATTATTTTAATCTTTCTTTCTCATCCTGAATGCTACAACCGCTCCTACGAGTAAAAGACCGGCAAACACAATAATACCGCCTACCATCCCTGCTGATCTTTTTCTATCTTTCTTACCCAGAAGCTTATCAACTTCTTTTGCACGATAAAGCTTCTGCGCCTCACTTTCCATAGCATTTACGCTCTGGAATGTTTTTGATGCTCCGTACCACCAGGATATATCCTGCTGCACGTGTGCCGTACCTTTATAAGCATGCGCCTTATCACCAAACCACATGTTGGTATATATATTCTCAATTACAGAAGGATTATTTCTTCCCGCCATAAAAACAGTATACACACCTAGTATTGGCCCATACACCGGTATTTTACCTCCGGTGGTTTTAAACGCATTATAGATACCTTCTCCCAGCAATCCAGGGCCTAGTGCGTCTGCAAGAACTTCTCCCATCGGGAATGGGTCACGCTCTGATACCGGAGGATCAAAAGCATCTGCTGCTGCCAAACCATCCATAATCAAATGCGCCCTGTCCTGTATTTTCCACATCTCAAACATCATGTCGTCCAGATTCTCCAGATAGAGCCTTCCCCATCGTGGGCTATGGCAATTTGAGCACATCTCTATCCATTGTTCTCTTTTCTTTCTGTTTGCTTCTGAATATATATCTAGCTTCTTATCCAACGGCGGCAATTTTACACCATAAGGATAAGCTTGTAATGAGGATTCAAACTCATAACTTTTTGGTGGAACAGTACCCATTCTCCATATACCCTTTGCTGCAAGTGTATGCGTAAATTTCCCTTCAGCCTGGTACATGTGGCAGTATTGACAGGTTGGCGTTCTATAATCCTTACCTGCTACTATCTCGCCAAGCGGTTTGTCCCAGTCCCAGTGTTCACCTTCCATATGATAAATCATTCCCATCTTGGACTCGCCATAGGACTCAGCATCCGGATGGTCAAATCCCATGTGACAACTCATGCACGCTTCAGGCCTTCTACCCTCTGCAGCGGTAAACTTATGCCTTGTATGGCAAATATCGCACTTTTCGGTAGTCCCGTGACAGTAGTCACAGCCAAACATTGATGTTAGATAACCCTGTCTAGCTGCTTCCGGATACCAAGGCGGTACAACATTAGCCGTAAAGGTATCTACGTGGTTTGGACGCCCATATTCCATTTCGTCTAAATATTCATTTACCTGTTTCGGATGACAATTACCACATATATCCGGTGTAGGCATATGAAGTTCGTTATGGTCTTTACCGTGACACTCGCTACAATCTACATTTACCAAATCTCTCTCAATCAGCTCCTCAATCTGCCTCGTCCTAATAGCGAAAAAGTCATTCTTTTTCGGATCTGCATGAGTAGACGCTCTCCAATCATAAACGATACCCGGTGTTACTTCTTCATGACATGCAATACAATCGCTAGCCTTATACTTCTCAAGAAGTTGATCATAATATGTTCCTTCCGGTTTTACATAATGCCGTGCCGGGAACCAGTACATATGCATTGGTTTAGGCTTATAAAAATCCTGCCATGGCCCTGCACCTTTCTCTAGCCCGACATTGTCACTGTACAGAGCTCTGGCACCAGCAGTGGTATAAACACTGCTATAAAAGTTCTTAGCTCTTTCATGCTGTTTCTTGGTGATAGGCTCTAAACCTGGACCTCCAACACCGTCTGCGGAGGCTCCTTTGCCAGCTTCAGCACCCACATAGTCCAATTCGCCCATATAATCCGATTCAGTTGATGCATTTGCAAAATGCAAAGTGCAGCAAACTGAAAAGAAAATAACAACCGCACACGTTTTCAGAAGATCCATTATGAAAATCCTCCCTTTCTTTTATCAAAAATTACAACGAAACATAAACACTCATAAAGTATATATCAGAACAACAATTTAATCACATCGTATTACTATCGTTTTTAATCTTTTACCAATTAACTCTCAGACCTCACTTAACAAACCTTATTCTATGCTTAGGCAGTGTAGGGTCATATCCTTCTTCATCGCCTCCGCTTTCCTTCTTCTCTAATGCCTCACTTACGATACGTTGATACTTCGGCTTGAACCATTCGTAATCGTCATACTTCTTGCTGTCTCTAAAGAACTTTACACGCATCTCATGCCGTCTGCTTCGATGGCACCCTTCAGTCCCACCACATTTATTGTAGGCAGGTGTGATTTTAGCTATTTTCTGGCCTTCTGTTGCTTTACCAATATCCATGAAAGTTGCAAACACCTCACCAGGCCCATGACACGCTTCACAGGTTATACCCTCTTCTTCATAAGTACCCGTCTCTTTGTTGTAGCCTGTCGTATGACACTCATAGCATTTTTTTCTATAATCTTCATCACCTTTAATATAATCAGGTGCTTCTTTGATGACATTAAAGCTTTCGAATTTTACTCTCTTCCATCTTTCAACATGCGGAGCAGTCAGTCCTGTGTGACATCTCATACATTTGCCACTTCCCAAATATATAGCCTTTTCACCAGTTATCGTACGGTCTTTAAAAGTAGCCCATTCTGTACCCTCTTCCAGCGAAAGTGTAGCAAATTCTTCCCACATATCAAAAAGAACATCAGCATGATCCAATCGTTGACGCATCGCTCTCTTATGTTTGAAAATACCATGATGTGCATGCTCCTCACTAAGCGAGCGACCCGATCCACCATGGCATACCGTGCATCCATAAATATCAAATGGGAAGCTTTTAACTACAGTCTCATGAGATGCAGTCAACTTTGCTTCATCGATATGACAGGTCATACATCTATCTGTTTTTTGTCCGTTACTCTGTTGAGCCCAGCCATAATCACCCTTTAGAAGAATCTGCTTAATTTCGTATTTAGGTTTTTGCAACTTGGCGAGTTTCGCCTCTAACTCTGCTATTTCTTCTTCACCACTTGTATTTTGCAGCTTTTTCTCTACTGCTTTTCGCTGCTGCTCATAATACTCTACCTGATATTGCTTCCACTCTGGTTCCAACATATCCTTAACCCATAAGATAGTAACAACTAGTAGCAATATACTGGATAACAAAAATAATTTCTTTTTCATTTGTTTACTTCTCTCGAAAAAATAGAAAAAAATAAATCAATCCACGTCTTCGGAATTCCTAAATATTAAACCAAGGTGTCTGCAATATGTACTTAATGTTAAACATCAGCCTTAAAGCAATCTTCACAAGTACTCCCATCATTAGCAAGAACAGACTCATAGTGATGTTGTACCTGATAAAGCCTAGCTGCTTAGCAAATTTCCAGAAAGCAACTGCAGGTATTAACATCCCCAACCCAAAATAGATAAGAAGCGCAAAAATACCTAACCAGTTAGGTAAACTTACCAACGGCGGAGGGGTTGGAAAATCAAAACTCCATGTTTCCCAAGGCCAGAAAAACGCCCAGAAAGGCCCTCTCATGTATGTACCCACTATTATAAGGAGATACCAGAAAATAAAACCGAACAAGAATACTGTTACCGCAAATCTCCTATCCCAGAAAGAGTAACCCCCATTCCCCTTAGGATTCACATCTATATACGGAATCGCCATCAAACCCATAATTATTATACTTGGAACCACTACACCTGCAATCCAAGGATCAAAGTAGACGAGGATCTCCTGCAATCCCAAAAAATACCACGGTGCTTTTGCAGGATTCTCAGGTTCCCCTGGATTGGCAAGCTCCCTTAGTGGCGCATCAACATAGTATGAATAAACGAGCAATATAACGGTACATAGAATCGCCGCTATAAACTCTTTTGCCACCAGGTTTGGCCACGAAAAGACTTTCTCTGTTTTATTATTGTTTGCTACCTGTGCTTCAGCATGATTTGACATAAAAAAATTCTCCCAACTATTTATAGAGGCCCTGAAATACCACCGTCTTTTCTA
>ENA-OREN01003169-OREN01003169.1-marine-metagenome-genome-assembly--contig:-NODE-3169-length-15562-cov-19.627640_pt1 | contig 15562 bp, 12 predicted proteins | sample MGYA00248624_ERZ508555 | MGnify/ENA primary metagenome ERZ508555 (study PRJEB26222, sample SAMN06267773) | marine metagenome | isolation source: Saanich Inlet, British Columbia, Canada | place...
TCACCTCACTATTAATAGCGGCTAACACGGCCTGTAATTCTTTCTCAACCACCCCAAGTCCCGCTTCTAAAACGGTTACCGAAATTTGATCTTGCCGACAAAAATTAGCTAACTCCTGCGTTTTTAACGCCAGCTTTTCAGCGCCAATAATAATTGCACTTGTTTCCAAATTATGTACCTGTTTTATTAACTGATCCTTCTGACCCGTACTCAAAGAAACCTTGCTTAAGTCTCCAAAATATTCAAATTGTTCCCTAAAAGTAGCTAATAATAATTGAAATATTTCCCTATCGCCGTGGCAGTAAGCAATTCCCCGCGTACCATTCAAAGATTGCTGTTTCGTTAACGGAATATTTGAAAATTGTAGAATATCAGCCTCGACAAGGTTATCTTTTTTATCAGTACCCAACGGCTCAGGAAACCATGTGGCAAGCCAAAAAAATAATTGTTCAAACGGTTGCCCTTTATTAAAACAGCCACAAAAAGTGTCGCCTGTGAAGGGTATCGTTTCACTGTTTAAATTTGAGGCTGAGATAATAACAATAGGTAATCGTTTTAAATTTGCTTGTGTCCTAATGCTCTCTCTTAACGTCCAACCATCCGTGTCGGGTAAATTCAAATCCAACAGCACAGCATCAAAACTATGTGTTTCCAACTGTACCCACATCTCACCACCTGAACCTGCACCTACCGAAATCAAGCCGTAACTCTCACAAACTTCATGCAATAATTTACGACTGACAATATCGTCTTCAACAAGTAATACTTTTCGACCTCTCAGTTGCGATCTAACGACGCTCATATCTTGACCCTGTTCAAACTCTGAAGAACATAAACAGGAATGTCCATAGTCCTCCACACCTAATGCACTCGCCTGCGCTAAACCATCCTTCACTACCTTGTCGTGATAATTATCATTTAATAATTCCATCGCATGTTTTAGGTATTGGTCACGTCTAAGTAACTCTTCAGATATGCGAGCGATAACATCCTTCTGCTCTTTGTTAGAGTTGTCAGCGACAAAAGAATTATCTGCTAAAAATTTTGAGAACTCACCATCCAAAGTTTTGTATTCAACAAGCTGATTATCAATAAGTCTTAATGGCTTTAAGATGTAACGATTAATGTGCCAATAAACAAATGCAATAAAAATCAACACAATACTAATTTGCAACTGATTAATATTGCTAAAAAATGTAGAAACAGAAAAAAGATCAGAGCGATCTACTGAAATAACGATAGTCCATTGCAAAGACGGAATCAGCTGAGAAAAAACCAACATTGGACCGGATGCCTCTGCATCTATTAGTAACGGTTCCAGCAAATGCAAAGATGAAACCTTACTCTTTTTAACTTGTAAACTACTGGCAATGAGCAAACCTTCTTCAAAAGTTATCTCACCACTATTATTACTCATTTCCCTTGCTAATCGCCTGATTTCTGGTTGCTGTTTTACCGCATCAATTCGTTGTTTACGGTGCGTCTCCAACACTGCGCTAACTTGTCTAAACTCAACATTATGAAAAAAACCATCGGTCACCGGTATTTCATTTTCTAATGAATCAATAGCAGGCATAGCAATTAATTGCAGATTCCGGTCAACAAAAAAGACATGTCTACGGTAGCGATCCTTGATAGCTTTTAATAATTCACTCAACCCTTCAAGTTTGACATCAACCGTTGAAACCCCAATAAATTTTCCGTCATTAATAATGGGGGCCGTCGCTGTTACCATCGATTGCATCGAGTAAGGGTCCGTATAAGATTTTGACCAATACACTTCACCCGGTTCTTTATAACGTGCCGGTACATACCACTCCTGATGATGATAGCCGGGACCGTCTATTAAATTATAATCATCATAAAAAATTAATTGATTATTTTTATCTCGCCCCCAAAAATAGCTATCCCGCTCTTTTTCAATATTAAACTGAAAAGGCTCCGGCCAGATACCTCCGCCGGCAATTAAATATTCTGACCCGGGCGTTTCCATGATTGACTTAATAATCGGTTTGATGATGCGACTCTGTTCAGTGGAAACAGCGGGCATTAATTTAGCCGCATTTGCAAGGGACTGAGCGGTAGTAGCTGCGCGCTCCAAATGCTCATTTATTGCAAGTACGATACGGTTCATTTCCTTAGAGGCACTTTCTCTTAACTCTTCGTCTCTTTCTGGCTCAATCCAAAATTTTAAAGCCAGTACAAACAACAGTGTGCCCACCATTGTAAAAACCAAAAAAGTTAATATTACTCGAACACGTTGTTTGTGTGAGCCCACTTGAAACACTTTATTCATAAGCGCCTCTACTGATAATCATCCGTTTAGTTATCATAAAAAAACCTGTTAATTTAAATAGTCACTCAGCCTTTAAAAAAACTAACTCTTCCCTAAGCTCCAACACCTATCTTATCGTCTCACAAAGTCAACAGCTTTTCCCTGTTAACTTATACACACCACGTCCTAACCATTCTTTAACTGCTATTTTTAATTGTCTAAGGTGCTCTGCCAAATCCCAATCGACAGACCAGAAATTTTCAGGCAATGTGGCGAAATCAACAGGGTAAGGAATAACATTCCATCCAACCTGACAAAAAGCACCCGCCGCACGAGGCATATGCCAGCCTGTGGTAATCAAGACCCACTTTTCACCCCGCTTTGGCTGCACTAAGCGCTTACTGAGATAAGCATTCTCCCAGGTGTTACGCGACTCCGACTCAAAAATGATTCTCGTCAAATCTAAACCCTGTTCCTTAAAGAGTCTTCGAGCGACATCAGCCGCCTTAAAATCCTGAGCAAACAACTTTCCAGAGCCCCCCGTAAAAACTAACTGAGCCTTTGGGAATTTTCGTGCCAATGCCATAAATGCCAAATCCCTCTCTGCAGCCTCCCCTAGATTAACACTATCCCATAACGCCGTTTTTTGGCTCTGCTCTGCACCACTCAACACCACAATACCATCAATATCAATCAATTCTGGATGAGTGGGATAACGAATTTCCAAAGGGTACAATAACCAACTTCCCACTGGAAACAGCGTTATAAAAACAATGATGCCTAACAATACTGTTAAAAATCGTCTCGCTGACTTAACACGACCGAAAGTCCACAGACCCATCCCCAAAGCAAAAGCAATAACCAACAAACCATCTGGCGAAACGATTCCCCAAAACAATTTAGAACACCAAAAAAATATATCGGCCATCCGCGCTAAACCCCTACTATTTTTGTATACTGAGATAATGTTTAATCAAAAACATAACTGTTATTCATATCAATCCAATCTGAACATGTACCGAACCCATCACCACTGTATTCGCTTAAAGATTAAATACCTTTTTGATCGTCTGCTAATCCTTTTATTTTTAACCGTCTACCCACTGACTATATATAGTGCAACGACTCCTGAAACACCCTATGAAATCATTAAGATACTGCCACATAATAAATCACTCTTTACCCAAGGACTAGAGATTAAGGCCGGTATCTTATATGAGTCTGCCGGGCACTACGGTCATTCAACAATCAATAAAATTAATCTTTCCACTGGCGTGATTCAACAACAATTACAACTGGATAATACACTTTTTGCTGAGGGACTCACCCATCTTAACCACATCTTAATACTGTTAACCTGGAAATCTGAAACGGCTTTACTGATTGATGCCGACACTTTCAAGATTATCGGTTCTCACACTTATACCGGAGAAGGTTGGGGGATTTGTTATGACGGAGAGTCTTTAGTCACCTCTAATGGCAGTAACCAGCTCACTTTTCGTAATCCCAACGATTTTCGGATTACCCGCACAATCAGTATTATGTTCAATAACCAACCCCTAGGTAATATTAATGAACTGGAATGCACTCATGGCCTTATTTATGCCAACGTCTGGGGTCAAGATATCATTGCAATCATCAACCCAAGCAGTGGCGAAGTTGTCAGTTTCATTGATTTATACGCCCTCTATGATCTAACTGCCCGCAATCATAATGAGGTTTTAAATGGCATCGCCTATAGTTCATCGGAAAATGCGTTCTGGGTCACCGGTAAAAATTGGTCCAATCTCTACCTTATTAAACTAAACCCCAACGACCCTCACTCACAGTAATGGCACGCATTATCGCAGTGGCGTCACCCGCCCTGAAATAACAAATTCATGATAATCCTCTAGTACCTTTGCATGATCAAATGCTAATACTTCTGGTATCGTGTTAAAGGTAAACACCCCACAGTCTTTAGCATCATCTGCTGCAACTGGAAATCCTTGCGCCTCGGCTACATAGACTGCTGTCACGGTATGGTTTCTAGGGTCTCGACTGGGGTCTGAATACAGGCCTAACAAAGCGGTTAATCTAACCGATAACCCTGTCTCTTCTGCTGCTTCACGCATGGCTGCCATTTCCATGGTTTCACCCAGATCAACAAAGCCACCCGGGATAGCCCAACCCAACGGCTCAAAAGCACGTTCAATAAGCACAAAAGGTCGATCAGGAAAATCAACCAACTCAATAATCGTATCTGCGGCTACTAGTGGTGTCACCGGTTTTGCCATTGCACTTCCTCCCGTATTTTAACGCTAAAACTGACATGCAAATATTGATCATACGCTATTTAACGCCGCCTCTCATCGAACGAATAAAACCGATAGATCCAATGACAATAGGTATTTAGTGAACCGATACAACCCATATAAAATCACCACCGGAAAAATAACCGCATGTAAAATAAATACAACAATGAGTTCTAATAAATGTTCCACAACATCATTAGCTGCTGTCTTTAACTGTATCAACCGTTGTTCTATCTGTGTTTTTAATTTCGCCACCTGCAGTTGCACATAAGCCTTAATATCTAATGTGTTCTTAACACGACTCCACAAGGTGTAATCATCCATTGGCTGCTGTTGCTTTTGCATTTTAAGGGTTATCGACTGATAGTCTTGTCCTAAATCCTCAATATTTTTATGGGTCTGTTTAATAACTAAAATAGACTGATTATATTGCGCCCCCAAAAATCGTTCATAGACCTGTGCATTCAAAATAAAAACAACAGGAATACTAAACTGTAAAAACACCACAATAATAGAAGCCTTAATCCAAAGAACCTTATACTTTATCGAAACTTTCCCCGACCAGATAAACAAAACCGTTAACACCAAAAAGCTGCTATAAATTGCTTTGATAACTGGCCAGGCACTTATCGCCATGCCTACTTTTTCAATACCAATGGCACTTGTACTCGCCAACATTACCCAAGAAAACTGCTCGACCAGATCATTGACTGGATCCAAAATTTGTCCTGGCGTCAACGTCACTCCTACACCTAATGGCACCATCGCCAATTCAGTCCCTTGTACCACCGAAATAACCGCATTCAGCGCACGAGCCACAACAAAGGTGGTTGATGCAACATTAAAAGAATTATTAATGTGGTGCTGCCCCATGGCATCTATCGCACCGGTGTAATTAAAAGTTACCGCAACCAATAACATCACCGTAACAACTCCTTTAACCCACGTATTTCTTTTCATTTAAGTGATTCCAAAAAATATAACCTTACTGACTGTAATCATTTAATCGCTGCCAACTATTTAAGCTAAGGTATACTGAAAAAAATATTTTTCAACAGATGATTAAACTAACCATTGCTACTGGAAGTCTACACCGGTAAGAACATCGACTGTTTGAAATTTATTCATGACACAGTTCTCATTTAATGGCGCATTACTAAAACTCATTTATGACCTTAGCTACTGAATCAGTATTACTGACATCATTTCCTAAAAAAGAACAAGAACAAATTCAATACCTCATAAGGCAATTATTAGCACTGAAAGACAGTGGCCCCAATAGACGCCCTAAGGCCACCGATGTCATAAAAATCTTATATCCCCTTCATGTTGATAGCCATTGTATATTAGCGACTTTATTGAGCGATTCACGCTTCGAAGAAAAATATAATGCTGATCAGATCACCGCTCGCTATGGCAAAGTCGTGACTCATTTAGTTCAGGATATCCACTGGCTAAACCATCTGGCTGTTTATTCACCCACAACACATTCCAGACCGCATCAAGCTGAAACACTGCGTCGCATGGTATTAGCCATGACTCAGGATATTCGGTCGATCATGATTAAATTCGCTTACCGAATTCAACGTCTGCGAAACCTCTCGCATGAAGATAAAAAAGTACAATACATTATTGCCCATGAAACGCTTGAAATCTATGCGCCATTAGCCAACCGTCTTGGCATTAATCAATTCAAATGGGAATTAGAAGACCTGGCTTTTCGCCATTTAGAGAGCAAACATTATCACGCTATTGCCGACTCACTGGCCAACAACCGAAATCAACGCGAAACCATCATACAAACCAATATTCAGGCATTAACTAAATTATTAGCCCAAGAAAATATTACGGCAACCCTTTACGGTAGGCCTAAACACATCTATAGCATCTGGAATAAGATGCAAAAAAAACACCTTGAATTTGAAGAACTCTATGATTTGCTCGCCATTCGTATCATCGTTGCTAATACAACAGACTGCTACACCGTTTTAGGATTAGCACATAGCCATTGGCAATATGTCCCTAAAGAATTTGATGATTATATTGCCAATCCTAAAGAAAATGGGTATCAATCATTACACTCCGTTATTCTCGATCACACGGGTAACCGTATTGAATTACAAATACGAACACAAGACATGCATGAACAAGCGGAGCTAGGCGTTGCTGCCCACTGGCACTATAAAGAAGGGAAAGCTATTAACAAAACCACTAAAAATAATATTAGCGCACTACGTAAACTTATTGACGATCATGATTCTCAAACTGATTTACTGGAAAACTTTAAATCTGAATTGTTTTCAGATCGAATTTTCGTGCGCACACCCGCCGGTGATATTATTGATTTAATCAAAGGAGCCACACCGTTAGATTTTGCCTATACCATTCATACTGATATTGGTCATCGCTGCCGGGGCGCAAAAATAAATGGCTTGATAAAGCCATTAACACAACCACTTCAATCGGGTGATAAAGTTGAAATCATAACAGTAAAACAGGCTATCCCAAATTACAACTGGACTCAGTTACACCTTGGCTTTTTAAAAACCCCCCGCGCACTTCGAAAGGTCAGAAGTTGGTTTAAGCAACAAAGTCAGCCCCTTAACACTAAAAAAAAACCCTCACAGAAAACACCGACTCCCACCCCCATTACACCTTCAGTTTTAACCGACCAGCATCCTTCAGAAAAATTTGACCTGACACCTTTACTGCCCCCTTCACAGCGACATAACTATAAATCGGATGTTATTGTTTCAGAGCTTGATAATGTCTTAACCTCACTCGCTCACTGTTGTTCACCGGCTAAAGGTGACCCTATTATTGGTTTTATTTCAGTAAAAAAAGGAATTACGGTCCATCGCCAAGGCTGCCGTAATATCTCCGCCTTGACGCTGGAACAACAATCGCGTCTTCTGGAGGTGAATTGGAGCCACACAAACACTAAGCCTTATGCGGTTCCAATTATCATTACAGCAAGCAGCAACGATCATTTGCTTAATAATATTATGCAATTTTTTTTAACCCAAAAAGTACATATTTCAAATGTCACTTTGCATACTGCTTCTGATTCAACCGCAACGTTACTGTTATCCGTTCATATTACCGATACCCAACAACTTGAATCACTCTTAGAGAAAACCCTTCAACTCACGGGTATCATCAGTGCTACTCGGCAAAAATAAAGTTACCCTAACTGTAACTCCCCATAACAACGTTATGCCGACAAGACTGTTACCACCGCATCCGTGAGCGTTTCAAGATCAGTTTCACTAATAATATAAGGCGGCATTAAATAAACAAGACGATTAAAGGGTCGCAACCAAACACCGTTTTCAACGAATAACGGCTGTAATGTTTCCATGACTATAGGTTCATGCATTTCCACCACGCCAATAGCCCCTAGCACCCGCACGTCTTTAACCTGTGCCAACTTGCTACACGGCGCTAACCCCGCCACTAAGCTTGCTGAAATTCTCTCAATACGTTGCTGCCAAGGCGAATCCAATAATAGTTTTAAACTCGCTAAGCCTGCACAACACGCTAAGGGATTAGCCATAAACGTGGGGCCGTGCATAAATACACCGGGATCACCCGCACTGATTGTTGTGGCTATTTTTTGATCGACAAGGGTCGCTGCCAAGGTCAAATAACCGCCTGTCAGCGCCTTCCCAAGACACAAAATATCTGGAATAACCGGCCCATGTTCAAGCGCAAATAATTTACCGGTCCGCCCAAATCCTGTAGCAATCTCATCGAATATTAACAACACATCATAACGATTACACAGTGCGCGAACCGCCGACAAATAACTGGGCGAATAGAAGCGCATGCCCCCTGCCCCCTGAACAATAGGTTCCAAAATAAAAGCGGCAATCTGTGCATGATGCTTTTCCAAGATCGCTTCGACCGATGCTGTGTCTTGGTCTGAATATGTGTCATCAAAACCACATTGAGGTGCATCAGCAAAAAATTGTGAGACTAAACCCTGTGCAAACAAGCCATGCATCCCATTAACAGGATCACTCACCGACATCGCCCCAAAAGTATCGCCGTGGTAACCCTGACGAATGGTTAACATCTTACTTTTATTCGGTTGCCCTTGTGCGTACCAATATTGGATGGCCATTTTCATAGCAACTTCTACCGCCACAGAACCGGAATCTGAAAAAAACACGGTCGTTAAAGACGCCGGTGTTATCGCTACTAACTGTGTGGCTAAATCAACAGCCGGTTGATGCGTTAGGCCGCCAAACATGACATGCGACAACGTTTGAATTTGTTTATTTAATGCGGCATTAATCTGAGGATGATTGTAGCCATGAATCGCGCTCCACCACGATGACATCCCATCGATCAATTCAGAGCCGTCCATCAACTTCAACCTAACACCCGCAGCGGAGGCAACGGGGTAAATAGGTGCCGCTGTTCCAATGGCACTGTAGGGGTGCCAAAGCACCTGACGATCTTGCTTTATTATCGTTTCCAAAAAAACACCTCATTATTATTGTGCATCCGCCACCGGTGCCGAAATACCATCTAAAACGAGCGATGCCACAGTAGAACCCGTTAATGCTTCTAAAAAATATACCAACGCCTTTTTCTCTTGTCCGGTTAAATGCAAAGGCACAATAAGCGGATCTAGATCTGGGTTTTCAATCCCCCCCTGATCATAAAAATTTACCACTTGTTGCAAGGTGGAAAACTGACCATTATGCATATAAGGGGCAGTCAGTGAAATATTTCGTAACGACGGCGTTCGATAACGCCATTTATCTTTCGGGTCTTGCGTGACTTCATAACGCCCCAAATCGCTTACCTTTTGCTCGCTTACCGTAGCAATCAAAGCACTGTCTACCGTGACAAACTGTCCTGGCGCTAACTGAACCCGTTGCTGGCTGGGTTTAGACTTAAGAGCCTCTTGATAACCCAAACCGGTGTTATGCCACTGCTCATCGGTAAATAATGCGGCTTGATTTGTTAGGGTATGACAACTCGCACAACGTGCTTTTCCTACAAACAACCGATACCCTTGTTGCGCTAAAGGGGCTAAAACATCCTTCTGGTCGTTAAAAAACCACCGGTCAAAGCGAGAATCAGCCGCGTTCAAGGTACGCTCATAACTGGCAATCGCCATAGCGACCGTTTCCATGCTGACACCCCGCTTAAAAGCGCGTTGAAATAAACCCGCATAATCAGCACTGGCCTTTATTTTTTCAATCACATAACCAATGGAAGGGTTCGCCATTTCATTAGCCGCTAGCAACGGTCCCCAAACCTGGTTTTCCAAACTGGTTTCGCGGCCGTCATGAAATAACGTGGCATTAAAGGCAACATTAAAAAGACTCGGTGCATTACGCCTGACGGTACGACCTTCAAAACCAACCGCTGTTTTCAGTTGATTATTAGTGAAGCCCTGCTCAGGAATATGACACATGGCACATGAAAAAGTATTATTTAACGAGAGGCGTCGATCATAAAACAACTTCCGTCCTAACTGTACTTTGTCTTTAGTTAGCGGATTATTAGCGGGTACCGGAATAGCCGGTAACCCTAACGGGGGCTGTTTGACGGTACTGAGTAAGTCAAACGGTTGCTCCATACCGTCAATCAAAGCATCAAATTCTTGTTGAAAAGGTATTTTTTCATTGTCAGCAAATGTCTGAAGTCTTGTCTGGCGCCATAACGCCTCACGCTTTAGAAGACTACCAAAACGCTCACTCTCCTTCGCAACAGCGCTAAGCACCGTTTTAACATCATTGATGACGGTTTCTGGATGTAAAAAGGCCACACTATAGATATTTCTGATCCGTTTGCTTCGATCAATTAAAAAAACGCGTAATTGATGGGAAAAGGTCCCCGTGAATAGCCCCTGTTGATCATAATTCTTTTTTACCGACTGCCCATAGCCATCTAGTATAGGGGTTAACTGATCATCAGACCTTGTCGTTAAAAACTGCCAATCAATCCCCTGCCCCTGAAACCCCTGACTATACTGCTGCATTTTCTCCGGCGTATCGTACTGCGGATTAAAACTCAATGTTAATAACCGTAGCTGTTGGCTGATTTCCGGTGCTTTTGCCAATTGACGTTTTATTTTATGAAAAACGGCTGTGGCTAACGGGCAACCATTAACATCGCCACAAGTCGAATAAATAAAACTCAGTAAAACAATTTTATCCCCCATGAGTTGATGCAATGACAACGCATCCCCTTGGCTATTGAGGATGGAGCCATCAGTAGCACGGCCCAAGGCAGGTAAACGATAGCTCCCCGGTGCCGGCGCTGGAAAATGCAAGGCCCGATAGCCCGGGGCCAGTACTTCAGAGCGGCCCGAATCACCTTGTACCGGAGCACTCAACACACAAGCTGTGAGTACCAGCCCCCAGAGTTGAACTGTTGTCATTTTTTCTTATATACACTCATGGTTAACTTAAGCACCGTAGTTCTGGGTGTACGATGCAAGCACACGGACGCTAACGATACAATGAAAAAGCCCCAAACCGCATCTGGTGTGGGCGACCTAATTTTTCTTGCGTAAAATCAATAGCAAACTGTTGTTTCAATGCGCTACCATCCCAATGATAAAGCTTTAGAAACTGTTCATTATCTTGCCCTTTTTTATCCCAGTTGGCGAGCAATGAGGAAGTATAATAAAGACGTTTTCCATCCCAACTTGATGACACCATATTGACTTGTGCACCAATCTTCTTTTCATAAATTTGCTTGGGATTAAAGGGATCCGAAATATCAAAACCTCGAGTCTTGCCATCCATAAAGGTATTAACCCATAACAGTTTATCATCACTCTGAATTGAAATATCAACCGGCAACGGTATTTTGGAAGGATCACCGATATCAGCAACTTCTTTGCTTTGCCACTGGCCCTGAGCATCTTCATAAATTAACCATATTTTTGATGTTAACGCTGTCGAGGTAAAACAATAATTATGCTCAGGTTTTAAAGCACAACGAATTTCCAAGGGAGCCCCTGGAACATCAAAAACTTTAACCGGCTGACGCGTCTTCAAGTTCCATTGCACCATCGTGGAACCAAACTGTTTCATCGCCGCTTGATCACTTAACATCTTGCCAAAATCCATCATATAATTGGACCATCCGGTAAACGATGAAGTCAGCATAAGATTGCGCCGAGGCAGTACCCGTACGTCGTAATTATAACCATCCGCATACTGACCGGTTTTCACCGCACCATTCAATTGACTATCTGTTGGCACCCAATGCGTTGCAATATAGTCACCACTGTTTGTATATTCAACTAACGCACCACGACCACCATGATCCTTATTATTAGATAACGCCGTCATCATCATGCGGCCCGGCAACGCATAAGTAGTATGCGGCCCAACGGCTCCACCACTTTTAGCCACAAAATCAGTAATGACTTTATGCAACTTAGGCTTGGCTGGATTAGAGTACACATCAAAAATAAAGATCTTACTGGTGTCTAAGCCTGCCGCCCAAAGATAACGACGGTCATCGGTAAAACCTGAGTGATGGGCTTCATTGCGCCCCCCGACCGAACGCGTATGAATCACTTTGCCGTAGTTATCTGAACTCGGTCTCACATCAACCGTCACTAATTTATCCTGTTCATCACCCACCCCTTTAACCCCTAGGGTCCATACATACACAAAATCTTCTTGTCCTGAAATCTTTGCCATATACGGTGACTGACAGGTTTCATCTGCCTGGGTCACGGTTGGTAACACCCCTAATAACAAAAAAATGCTAATACTGGCTGAAAATACACCCAACCTTCTCATACTATTTTTCTTAAAAAAGACTTTCATCACTGACCTCACAGCTAATTAACTAAAAAAACAGCTCTTTATTATTCAACATTAATCATTTCAGACCGCACCTTAATAGGCTGCCATATGCTATCGCACCATGCAGTCTTAAAAATCACGCAAACCCCATTTCTCTCAATTACTACATCTTGTCATCATAGAACAAAACACGTAAGGTCTTAAAAAGACAATTTAGTGCTATTTATGCCAAATATTTGATTTTATTATGAAATCGCTATCCATCTCCATTCTCGCTATCGAAGAAACCATGGTCTATACCTTAGCTGGACCCCATGATATTTTTTCTTCCATCAACCTTTTTAATAAATCATCCCAAGTCGATAAAAATTACTTTACCAGTTCAACCCATATTGTTGGTCCTCGAAAAGGATTAATTACTTGTTATAACGGCTTAGCGATAAACTGCCAGAAAAGTCTTGAGGAGGTTAATCATACCGATTTAATTATTATTCCTTCCTTAGAATTACTTGATGAACCGATACTGCATAAATATCCTAAACTCAAAAATTGGCTTATAAATCATTACCGTCAGGGCGCAACCATTGCCTGCATTTGTCTGGGCTCATTTTTATTAGCTGAAACCGGATTGCTCGACCATAAAATCTGTACGACTCATTGGGCTTTTACACAAAGGATGCAAGCCACATTTCCCACCCTTGAAATACATAGCGACAAAATCATTACCGAACAAAACAATTTAATTTGTTCAGGAGGAGCAACATCTTGGCAAGACCTGACTTCTTACTTACTAAAAAAATTCACAAACGCAGAAAAAACCCGTGAAATTAATAACTTTTTCTTATTAAACTCACATGAAGACGGCCAAACCCCCTTTACAGACCTATTAAATATTTCTGTTGCTAATGATTTAGTTATTCAAAAAACATGCGATTGGATCAATAACAATCTAAATAACCCTGACTTGCTCCGTACTTCAATTCAATTATCCGCTTTAACAGAACGAACCTATAAACGCCGCTTCAAACAGGCGACGGGGTTGTCGCCCCTTGAATATATACAAAATATTCGAATTGAACACGCCAAAAAACAGCTAGAAAACACACAAAAGAACATCCAAACCATTTCTGAGGAAATCAACTATACCGATGGCAGTTATTTTCGCCGTCTATTCAAACGTAAAACAGGAATGACAGCCCAAACCTACCGAAAACGATTTTCAACACTAAATCCAGCTAAAAATTATTTAAAAAAATGAACCGTGTTAATTATTTTTTGACTATAAAAAAACATTAATTCTATAATGTCACTGTTATTGAAAAATTAGCAAACTAAATTTATTAATTTTCAAATAATTAAAATGCATTTTATTAAGCACTTTTCAGAAAATAATTACCCTCATTTTTTAAATTGCCCCCAATAATTTGCAACCCTTTTTGATTTTTTACAGAGGTAATTTAGATGGCAACAGGCACAGTAAAGTGGTTTAACGCATCCAAAGGTTTTGGATTTATTTCTCCTGATGATGGCGGTGAAGATGTCTTTGTTCACTTCTCAGCAATTAAAGATGATGGTTTTCGTACCCTTAATGAGGGCCAAAAAGTCAACTTTGAAGTAGAAAATGGTCCTAAAGGGCTACAAGCTACGGAAGTTAACGGGCAGTAAATAGAATTGATATCAAACGACCCTGAGTCTCACCAGGGTCGTTTAAAACGACGTAAAAAAATAACTGAGTCGCTCCGCCACATCCTGTGGCAGAGCTATGATGTCGCTTTAATAAGATTACCTTAAGTGTTCATTCCTTTGGCAAGTCCCTTTGCTATCTAAAAAAAGAAATCCATGCCTTTTTCCAGCGACAATTACATTATCACTTACAAAAAACAATCTACACAAGTGGTAAAAAACCATCAATTTATGTAAGTAATTGCTTACCACCCGCATCAAGTTATACAACTCCCCCCCTTGGTTAGCGGTTTTCGCCTTTTTTGCTATTAAAACGCAAGCGACACAAAAAAAGACTTTAATTTTTTTTGTTAAAAGAAACTTTTAAAAAAATAAGATGTCAATGAAACCAGAAGGCAGAGGACATAGAAAGCCTAACTTCCTTCCAGTCATCATCCCTCTTGCTTTTCGCAAGAGGAAAGTATGGGTATTTTCGGAGATGGTTATACTTATACGCTCTTTGCTCCTTTGGTCATGGAGACCAAAGGAGCAAAACTTAATAATGCTAATCAACCATTACACATTACCTCACGTAATACATTCACTGTAGACGAAGCACTGACTACATTATAAAATATGTAGCATTATTCTTATTTCAATGCCTAACATGGAACCGCAGTGCAACGAACAATCAGATCTTTTACTTAACAAGCGTTCTGTAGCAATGGGGTGGCTGATACCTCTCGGATTAATGTTGCTTTCAAGAATACTTTTTTCTCAAATTCAAGTTGTAGGTCTTGTTTGGACAATAGCATTCGCTTGGATGGGATGGGCTTGTTTTGTTAATGTTAAACAATGTCAACGTACACATTGTTTTTATACCGCACCGTTGTTCTTTCTGTTGTCCGTGATTACTCTGGGAATCACACGGGGTTGGCCGATTGTCAATCAACTGTCTCTTGATTTATTAGGTTTAATAGCAGTTATAACGGCCGCTTTACTGTGGGTTCTCTCTGAAAAGTACGCAGGTCGTTACCAACGATGATTCTCGACAATATAAAATAACTCGGTTAAACGTTATTCTCTTTGCTCATTATCTTTTAAAATAAAAAAAGGTGAACATGATTATGTTCACCTTTGAGCAATGTAACCCTAACGGGTTATTTGATAATAGTGCTGTTTAAGACACTTTTTTCGTTATTATTAACTGGCTTGTCCGGCCTCAGTCGCGGCGGGAACTTCTATTAATCTTCCTGACTTACAGTCATAAATATAGCCATAAACCGGAATATCTGAAGGTACCATAGAACTGGCTTTAATACGGGCAACATCTTCTAAAACACTTTCCGTTTGCTCTTTGATAGTGAGCCAGTTAATGTATTTTCCTTCCGTTGAACCCGGTCCTTCACAGCAATCATGCCAGCCATCTGCATCAACGGAAGCCGTTTTTAGACTACTGCTTAATAAGTCGCTCATGATTTCGTTATTAAAGTATTCCATTCCACAATCGGTGTGATGGATGACAAACCATTCGCGGGTAC
>ENA-OREN01003173-OREN01003173.1-marine-metagenome-genome-assembly--contig:-NODE-3173-length-15555-cov-3.540445_pt1 | contig 15555 bp, 15 predicted proteins | sample MGYA00248624_ERZ508555 | MGnify/ENA primary metagenome ERZ508555 (study PRJEB26222, sample SAMN06267773) | marine metagenome | isolation source: Saanich Inlet, British Columbia, Canada | place...
GCATTATTTCCATACACTAATGGCGGACGAATAATAACCACTTCTAAACTACTATTTTTAGCCAATTTTAGCAAACCCTGCTCTGCCTCATACTTACTGACCGCATAAGGCTCTTGCGGATTGGGAGTGTCAATTTCCAAAAATGGCTGATTATTTTGATTACCATTCACACCAATTGAGCTTAAAAATATAAACCTTTCGACTCGAGCTGCTATAGCTTGTTTTGCCAAATTAAGTGTTAATTCGGTATTAATTTTACGAAATTCATCTAAAACCGATGCTTTAGCTTTATCAATTATATGTGCTTTTCCCGCTAAATGAATAATACAATCAACTTCAGAAAGACTAGCAGAAAAATCAGAACCACTTTCAAAATCCTCTACTGCAAACTGTTTAACCTTATCAGGAAACAAATTAGTTTTTTGACGAACGGCAATTGATACATTAAAGTTCTGCTGTATAAGTTCTGCAACTAAAGCTTTACCAATAAAGCCTGTTGCACCTGTAAGTAACACCTTCAATTAAAAATCCACTTCATAATTAATTTTCTCTGCATTGCGAGTATTTTTTTTGAAAATTAAGGCGTTCGTAGCATAGCTTGCGTTTAATAAAAAATTCTGGACTGGGTTGAAAATGAAATTTTTGAACAAAGCTCATAACTAGGCAACTTCTTTTTTGTAAAGATTTTTTATTAACAAAAATGAATTATAAATTAATCGAAAAGTAAAGTGTTCAGGGCCAACTTCACTTAGGCTACTCGAAGAAATATGATATATTTTTTTATTTTCATTAGAATTGTATTGACCTACAATACTACTGACATCTATCAATGTATTGTAATAATGTATTCCTGACACGATATCTGATTCATTTATCGTAATATTACTTTTATGTAGTTTTTTTAGTAATTTCTGAATTTTAAAATGGTCCACTTTTAAATTACCATCATCCCAATAATAACAATCTTTTATATCAACTTGAAAAAAACGCCTACATCTTTTAGTTGGAAATTGAATGCCGTATCTAAGATATAGAGATTCAAATATATGTACAAAATTCACAGGATTCATTAAAGATAGAACCACTCTGAGAGGCGAGTTAGAATAAATAGACTTATTCTTTATATGACTCTTATTCCGGCCATATACAGGTCGATAAGTAACCTTAATATGGTCAATAAGGTCATATTCTCTCGCTATATATCCCAGTCTTTTTTTTGTCTTTAATTTATCTGAAATTTTATCACTTACACGCAAAACCTTATTTTCATAAAAAATAACCTGATCAGATACCCTATTATTAGTTTTAGCTAGGCCACTATTTACTAAAACATCATTATTGTTAATTGATCCACTGCATACAAATACCTTATCAAAATATTCAAATGTACCATTAGAAAAATTTACTTTAACCTGGCTATTGCTCTCTTTTAAGGAGATAGATTTAGGAAGAATCTTGGTATTATTTGACAATTTATCCAATAATTTTTTAGGCCTTAGGGTAGTTAACGGTATGATTTCTTTATTCAAATCCTCTGGTTTAGGTGAAAATCCCATTACCAATTCAAAAACTGTTAATATATTTTTATATGAAAAATCATTCCTAGGTATGGAATTAGTATTAATAACTCCGTGCCAAAAATTTCCCAACCCACCAAGGCCAAGAAAATTTGTAATTGTATCAACCTGAAATAAACTCTGATAACTTTTTTTATCTTCTAATTCAGTACTGATTGAAATATTATTAACTCCGAAATAATCAAGAAAAATAGCTGTTGAAGCTCCAACCACACCGCCGCCAATAATTAATACTTTGCTTTCTTTTAAATTATTCATTAATTTTATAACAACTGCCCCAGTACAAGTTTCTTATATCGACTTTAGATGCTGCACTTCCAATAGTAGCGCTCGGAGAATTATTTAATTTAGAGATTGCATTATCAAACATCATATTAAAACTCTTATCGCAAGAAGGATCAAAAAATAAAGTATGCTCAGGAGCTACTTCTTTTGTTGCGCCACCAAAACTCGATAAAATCCATAACCCCCTTTGATCCGCTTCTATAAGAGGGATGCTAAATGATTCGAAGTATGATGGCATAATTAATAATTTACACTTATCATATAACGACAACAGCCTTTCTTGGGACACCATACCATGAAAACTAACGCGACTCATATTGCTATACTTATCAAGCACTTCATCTTTTGTTATCCCGATAAAAATATACTTAAAGCCGGCTGCATCCTTATTCTGGTGTTTATAAATATTGCTTAGTAAAAATGGAATATTTTTTTGAGGATGTGCGCCAGCTACCACAATTATCAAGTCCTCTCTATTCTTCCAGTTCGGAACCTTGACGTTGTAGAAAATATCATTGCAAATATTAGGAACGACGCTAATACTTTTATTGGTTTTGTTGTTTACAAACTTCTCAATCTCTAATGACGCCCATTTAGAAACTGAAAATATTCTATCGGACCTCCAAAATGAATACTTTAACATCCATGATTGATATAACAAACCAATCCGTCTTTTTAGTGTATTTTGTTTCTCATCACTATCCATATAAGAATAATCATATTTATAGGAAACATCATGAATAGTTAGAAATATTTGGCAAAATGGGTTGATAATTAGCATCAAAGGGACAACATTTGCAAATAAATGTAACTTTTGTATTCTTAAAATTAAACACAAAAATGGTAGAATTATCTGCTCCCGAATAATAACATTTTTAGAATAAGTATTTACATAAACTACACTAGCATCAATCCATTCAGGCTTCTTTCCGATGCCAAAGACAAATACTTTATTAGAGGAGCATATCCCACTTAAAGGAAGTGAAATGTTTTTTTCATAAACTCCAATTCCTCTTGGAGAATCACTGCATGCTAATGATAAATCTACACCTATTCTTGTAAAATTAATCATATCTCACCCTTTTTTTTCAATATGGAATTATAAACTTGCATTAAGGATTCAATATGACTGTCCCAACTATAGTTCTCAACCACGAACCTCCTGCCATTAACTGCAATTTGATCATATTTTTCAGGATTCAATAATACATCAATTACATAGTTTGAGAAATCTAGCGCAGAATTGGAAATTAAGATTTCTTTCATATGCCTAGCCTTTACATCTCCCACCCCATAAGATGTTGAAACAATTGGAATCTCGCACGACATTGCTTCCAACAGCTTAGTTTGCATCCCTGATCCTGACACCATAGGAGTTATGGCCACCGAAGATTTTGATATCAATTCAGCCATTGAATCAACATAACCTGTGACAACAACATTATCCGATTCTAATTTTTTTATTTCAGGGGTGGGACTCATCCCGGCAATAATCAACTGGACGCCACTTACTGAACAAACAATACTGTCCCAACAGTTTTCAATGAACCAAGTTATCGCCTGTATATTTGGCTCGTATGACATATTTCCGCTAAAAATAATTTTTTTACTATTGTTTTTAGCGGGCTTAAATATTTCGGTATCAACCCCCAAAGGGATAATGCTTGATTTAAACGGTACCATCTTCCCGTCTCTTTTAGAGACAAAGATGGCCCTGTCAAAACCAGACAATGATAACTCAAACTTCACCAGCCTATTATATTCATATTTATAAAAAAAATATTTTAGGAAATTATTAGCATTTTTTATTCTATTTAAGAAATTTAATTGCATTGAATCAATCATATCCAAAACTATCGGTATTTTTACCCCCTTGATAAATGGAGTAACTCTAATTAGGTATGCGTTGATTAAATCAAATTTATTGCTACCAATAATTGACTGAACCTTCTTTCTAGTAGAGTTTGAATTATAGTACATAACCTGCAAAGGATCTTGACTTATGAAAAAATTACTAGCAAGATTAACAAGACCATCAAATTTTGTAACTTTAATTGTCCAAATTTTTTCAAAGAAAAATTCCAAATGCTTTAACCCTTTGAGATCATCATCATTTTGATAAAATGCGATTAAACTGATTTCATGTTTTTTATATGTTCGAATCAAGCGGTTATATATTATCATTCGATCTCCACTAGTAGTGGGAAATGGAATCCTAGTTGAAATATATAATATTTTCATAAAAATACAGGCCCTATTCTTGCATTAAATGATTAACGGAAAATAAAATAATAGAGCTAATTAAAGCCCCTTTTAGTATTCCAATACCGTTAATATTTAGCATAACAAATGCAGGAATAGAAAATGACAAAAAAGCGCCTACAGATTGATTTTTTGTACATCTAGTGCGAAACAATAGTCTGGTTGATATAATGGAAAGATAGGTAATTAATAACAACGAACCAATTATTCCAAATTTATAAAACGACCCTCCAAAAGTGTTATGCCATATAAAATTATTAACACTGTCATAGAACGGCCCATGAGAATACACATTCGCTGAAGATGGCACAATAACCTCTCTCCATGTTGTGCCCAAACCCTTTCCAATCAATATTGGAAAATTTATTATAGAATTTTCTAAAAAATTATACAATTCAATTTTTCTAATTTCCCAGCCATGGCTTTTAAATTTCATTAATGGGTTAGGAATAAAAATTATTACATTCATTGCAAATACATATACAGAATAATAAATTAGCACCATTGATCCGATCATAAAGCTAAAAGATAGTCTAATTTTAACTATAAATAGCCATATTAATGATAATATAGCTGCCAGCAAAGCGCCCATATTTAATCTATTTAGAGATGACAAAATTTCAAAAATAAAAAATATCCTTGATAAATATTTACTTTTTTTTCTTGTGAATAAAAAAGACGCGCCCAGCAATAGGGCCATTGGAAACACCTCCAAAATAAGAGGAAAGTTAATTTGAGATACGTAATGCCCGCCTCCATTAATTTGTATTAAAGCTGAATCGAGAAATATACCAAGTGCATAAATAATCACAATCTTTATTATTAATGACTCGGTAATAATAAAATCTTTCAACACCTCTTTTAGTGCCATATAAGGGACGAATAAATATAGTCCGGCTTTGATATCAAATAAATACGGCTTTAACTCATAAGCAACCAAGACGTTGTATAGAAAACCTAAAAAATAATACACAATATAAATATAAAATATCGGGGCAATAATGCCAAAATTAATAGTCCCTCTGCTTAAAGTCCTAAAAAAAACAAATCCAAATAAGAATAATATTATTAAATCTGAAGCAGTTATAGCTCCAAAAACTCGATATAAATAAATAGAGTGAATAGAATCTTTATTGATTGCAAGTGATGTATTTAATGAGGTCTCAGGAAAGAATACCAATATTAAAATTAAAGCTTGTACAGCATTCTTCATCGGGGTTTAGTGCAACTTTCTACACCATTCTGAATTAAGACCATATCTATTACTACTTTAATCATAAATATAATTTCACTCCGGCCTTTCTCCAGCCCCAAACACATAGACCGAGTTTTTCTTCAAAAATACCAATCCCTCTAGGGAATTTTCTGCAAGCAAGTGATTGGTCTATACCAACTTTCATATAAATTTATCAACAAATGGAATAATTTTATCAAGTGATGAAGCTGCCTCACTATGAGAGTTAAAATCCACAATCTCAGTTCCACCATGAAGAATTAAAACTGGCTTTTCAGAGTTGAAATTTTCCTTGTTTAGTACGGCCCAAGAGGGTCCAGTGCTTATAGATATAACTATTTTACAAAACAACGAAAGCTCTCCAATCTCTTTTAACGTCATGTTAGTATCAGCTGTACAATCAACACCTGAAACTTTATGTGTAGTGATTATTTTATGTTTTTTTGAAAGGATTAAAATTATTCTCGTAAAATCTTTTTCTGAATAATTAAATTGAGAACTTAGAGGTATTGAATTTACTACAAGAATATCAAACTCTGAGTATTTATCGGGCTTAAAGGTAACATCAGTCAATAAATCTCTCTTAGAATTCAAAGGATTAACAATATTAATTTTATCGCTAATATGGCCAAAAAAAACCATATAAAAGTCATAGTATAGGTGTCTAATAGGACTGTAACTCCAATACAAAAATCTATTTTTCCACAAATCAATAGAGTTAAAAGATATCTTGCCTATTTTGACAACCTTAAGATTTTCATACATAGTAAATTCTTTAATTTGTGATATGTGTGCGTTATTAATTCCATAGTATATAACCTTACCATGGTTTTCCCTTGCTAAGCTATTCAAATAAACCATGTTTTGCACATGATCTCCATAATGATTCATGCAATGAAAATACATTGAGTTAGCTTTAGGAAGGCACCCTTTTGATATTTGGTAGACTTTAAAAAAAAAACAAAGAATTGCATATCTACACTTATGTATAAATAATGAAATCTTCTTTAAAAAACTCCTATCTTTCATTTTTGCCACCCTAAATCTTGCCTCTTTGCGATTACAATACTTACCTAAAATAACTCTTCATTAATTATGTAACTCGCCTTATGATTTGAAAAATCAAATTCCGGGGGGAGGTTAATTTCATCAAAGGTGTATTCACCAGACATTGAATTCACTTCTCCTTCTTCAAAAAGATATTTAACAATTTCTGGGCTTGTTGGATAATATTCTTTTACTAATTGAGCGGCGGTAGCAACTGGCAAAAAAGGAGGTGAAAACACCTTTACAATTCCATTTATTTTATTCCTGCCTGAAACTGAGCCTAATATACTTTGCAGTATTCCATATTCATAGTTACTTGTATCTACGAATATTACCCTTCTAGCAGTGCAAATCAAATCTACCAGTTTTTTGTCAAGAACTCTATTTTTGATAAAAGCAGTAAAGCAAATAATTGAGATACTTTTATCCGCGGCCTTTTCTTTTGTTTTTAAAGCCTCAATAAGACCATCTCCATAGGTAACAATCAATATGTCAGCATGAGTATGTTCACCATAGATGGCTGCCGTTTGAACTTGACCGATTTCAACTGATTCCGAAATATTGTCTGTTGTTTTAAAAAGCCATCTATGCTCCATATGAACTGCTGGCGATCTTACATGGTGAAGTATCCTAATAAAATTATAAGCTTCTTTAGGCCTACTTGGCCAAAAAATATTTAATCCGGGAGTGTTGGCAAACAATGAATTATAGGAAGAAGTATGTTGTGGGCCATTCCCCCATTGTCTGCCAATATTTAATCTTGCTGAAAAACGACATGGGTACTCCCCTCCAAACATATAATTCCATTTTGCTGCTTGAGTAAGTATCTGATCCATTGCATACAACGCAAACTCTACTCTACCATGATGAACGATTGGATTTAAACCCATAGTGGCCATGCCAACACACATTCCAGTAACCGCAGACTCTGACACAGGAACATCTAAAATTTTATCCGGATATAAGGCAGAGAGGCCTTTTGTTGTGCCATCAGCACCATTATCATAATTAACACCTAACCCGATAATGTATGAATTTGAATTGCCTTTTAATCCATCATTATGCCCCTTATTAATTGCCTCTATATAATTAATCAAAACTTCTTACCTCTACTTTACTTTTAACTTTAGAAATAACTCTAAGCGTGTCAGCCTTTTCTGTTTCAATCCAAGACTTTATAGCATTCTTGCTACTGCCTTTTGAAGTTGCCTTATTAGATGCAAGTAAAATACAGTCATTTAACTCTCTACTAATAATAGTATCACCTTTATCCCTATAAGACTCATCTTTCGTCTCAAGAATAGGGCCAGAGTGCGTATGACTTCTTAAAACATCCAGGTGCAAAACTACTGGCCTCCCTTTTCGTGCAAATTCAAGAGCATTGCTTGTCGCATTAAATACAGCCTCAACATCTTGACCATTCTCCCTAAAATACATTGCACCCAAGCCCTCAAATAAAAGCTTATGAGAATAATACTTGGACCTTCTATCTAATTTATTTGACTGTACGGAATATTTATTATCTTCAATCACAAAAATGATATTACAAGATTTATTAACAGCTAAATTAACAGACTCCATAAAGGTCCCTTCTTCAGAAGCACCATCCCCTAAAAATACTACCACTACACTTTTTGGGTGAATCATCTGATATGCAAATGATTGCCCGACACCAATTGAAGCAACACTCCCTAAAATTGGAGTTGTCCCCATAAAGCCGGCACTCTTATCTAGCATATGCATTGATCCACCATACCCCTTGCAACACCCTCTTCTGTCGCCAAAAACTTCGTAAATCATCTTTGACAAGTCGCCACCTTTTGCCAGATAGTGTCCATGAGACCGGTGATTTCCAAGCATCAGATCTTTAGTGTCTAATGCAATAGAAACACCCACAGCGCTCGCTTCTTGGCCTATAGACAAATGTAAAAATGAAAATATTTTTTCATCCCAAAAAGAGTCTCTTATAAATATTTCGGCAGTTCTTATTTTTACCATTTTTTTTATAGCCTCTTTATATGAGAACACACTACGGTCAGGCTGATTTTCGGGAATTTTGATTAAGGTTGACATATATTAATATTTTGAAATTAAATAAAGTTATCAAGTGACGACTCAATATACTCATTCATGATTATATTTTTATTATCAGCAGAGCATTGATGCTTACATGTTTTTTGAGGATTGAATTTTTTAAAAAACTTCTCGGTTTCTTTACTAAACCACATACTTCTAAAGTCTTGATCTTTAATGTTACCAATTACTCCTGATGTATCATAAGCTTTATTATGGCATGTGTACACTTTCATATCCGCCCCTAATACTGGAACTATTTGATTAACATAGCACTTTTTATATGGTCTTGTGACTTTATGAGCGCCATCCGAAGTGTTATAAGTTGAATTAACTGAGAATGTATTGTCAACTATATATGATGCCTCCTTTAACTGCGCCTTAACAGTATCTTTAAATTCTTGATGGTAAGAAGAAAATTCAGGTAGCCACATTGGTGAAAATCTAACATTATCAACACCATAGTCTTTCATTTTTTTTGCAAACTCAACCAGATTGTTACAATTATCCTTATGGACAATAAAATTAATCCCAAGGTCGCAATCAGAATTTTTAATTTTCGAAAAAGCTTTAATGTTCTCCATAACTCTATCGAATGAACGATCACCAATCCTTCTGAAGTTTTTCATTTCAAGTGCGTTAGTATAATCCATTGAAACTCTTACCCATTTAGCTTGAGATAGAATTTGAGCACGCTCACCACTCAGCAATTCTCCATTTGTTATAATTGAAAGATCTATTCCGTTAGAAATTGTCCTCTTCATGACTTCCACAATATCTTTATAAAACAAAGGCTCGCCACCTCCAGAATAAGTAACAGCCTTGACGCCAATTTCTTTAAAAATATTTAGTGTTTCAAGAAGCTTCTCTTTCGGCATGGTATCGCTTTCAATCATATCTGTATGCATTTCTGACTGAATATGTCCAGATCCAAATTCATCTTTTTTATTCTTTTTTCTAAAACTATCTGCATATACACACCAATAACAATCATGATTACATCTGTTGGTCGGCTTAATTCTTACATAAACTGGAGCGGATATGGTTTGATCCTCAAAAGATTTTAGCTTTTCTGGAAAGCCAAAAATTTTATAATCACTGTATTTATTATTTCTCATATTACTTCCTTATTTAAGATAATTCTAGATATTTTATTAATCACTCTTATTATTATATTTCTTTTATAAAACAACCTCTTCATGGAATAAGTATCAGCCAAGATTGAAGGTGTTGTAATATTAACTTTATCAACTGGAAATTGAATATCAAAACTTTTTAAATTTGAAACCCTTGTATTTTCAAATTTAGTATGCGTCGCCTCTTGACCAAAGCCAATATTTGTAACCATGTTTCTATTTGGATTAATACTCAAGCCGTTATTGATAAAGCAAGCATATGCCCACTGAAAATCCCACGCATCAACCTTATTTACACAACTACTCTCTAACAATTCAAGCCAATAATTTACTTGTTTCTTATCTACAAAAAAATCATCAACTGCAATCTTTCCAGGCAAGGAATTAAAAGCTTTCATTTCCACATCGTAGGAGTCCCACCTATTCGACCAAGTTGCCCATCCCCAAATATGAGGTATTTTAGAAAAATAATATTCATTATCATTATGTTGTTTTTGTTTTTGAAAATTATTACCTGATATATGCCAAACCCTTAAGTCGTCCCTATATTTTTCAAGCATATCTTCACAAAAATCAAAAAAACTCTGACTTGGTAGGCAATCATCCTCAACAATAATCCCTTCTTGTTCATTTTCAAAGAACCAGTTAATAGCCTCACTAACAGCCACTTTGCAACCAAGGTTGCTCTCTCTAAATAAAGTCTTAACTTCACAATTCCAATCTATATTATTTTGCAAATAATCTCTAATATAAGCAACTTTATCTATTTCTCCAATTTTTGATAAACGCGCACCATCAGACGCAATATACAACCTAGGTGGTCTAGATTTTCTAATAGACTCAAAAACCTGTTGTGTTAACTCTATACGGTTAAACACTAGAAATAACACTGGTGTATTCATGCTTTACACTGGCCTTGGTAAATTAGCACGATTTTTTGCATACCAATCTATTGTTTCAGACAATCCTTGATCTAACGACCTTGGAGAGAATTCTGGAAAAATAGATAATAATTTTGAAGAATCTACATACTGTTCTTCAATTTCTTTGAATAGTAAGTCTTTTTCAACAATCTCAACACTTAGTTTTTGAGGCATTTTTTCAATAATTGCATCCATAACATCAGAAATTGTATGCACACTATTTGATCCAATATTAAACACATTTGCCCGTGTTTTTTCTATATTTTCCATAAGCTTGATAGATGCATTAGACGCATCTTCAACAAATAAAAATTCCCTAACATAGTTAGCAACGCCAGAATATAGAACTGGATTATTGCCATCCAGCATTCTTAATATTGAACCTGGAATCAATCTAGACATATTCATGTCACCAGGTCCATAGAGATTTGCAGCTCTAACTGTAAAAACAGGCATGTCATAATTATTTGAATATGCATTAGCAATCAACCCTGAGCACGCTTTAGAGATTTCATATACATTGGTAGGGTTAATTGCATCAGTCTCTTTGTAAGGCAGATTGTTCTTCTCAAAAGAACCGTAAGACTTATCACTTTCCATGCACATAATTCCTTTAACACCTCCAACACTTCTAGCGGCCTCAAGAATATTTGCAGTTCCCATGATGTTGGTCGTAAAAGCGCCAATTGGATTATGAACACAGGTTCTTACTATTGCATTTGCCGCACAATGAAAGATATATTGGATTTCATAATTACAAATAACCTCTTTAACTCTATCAATATCGTTTATATCTACATTGGCCAGTGTAATTGACTGGTGCAGCTTACTCATTTTACAATATGAGTACTGCTTCTCATCATGAAACCCTCCAACCACATTAGCGCCTTGAAGTGAAAGCTGCTTAGCAATATATGGCGCAAAAAAACCAGAGATTCCTGTAATTAATACGTTTTTATTTTTCCAATCCATTTATTTACCTTTTTTTATTTAAAATATTTATAAAAAACAACAACTAGAAAGCCACGGATCATTCTCCAGTTTGCTAGCACTTTAGCCCTGCCAAACTGAATTGCTGTGTCTCTCATCTCAATAACTGAGCCAAAAGACAGGCTAACCCCGTCAAGTTTAAAATCTACTACTGGCTGATCTTTATTTACTTTTTTTCCTTTAATTCCACAAGTTATCATTCTCACAATCCATTCATGGTCAGCAGTAATTTTTTTTCCAACATTAAACTCCCCCACCCTGTAAAAAACTTCTTTTCTTACAAATAATCCAGGATGAGGAAAAGGCATTTTTTGTAAAAAATCTTTATCCAATCCGACCCCTTTAGGTTGATATATTTTTTTACCCCTTTTGGAAGTAAGAACTATGTTTGCATAACAATAATCTAATGTCGTATTTTTAACGAAAAAGTCAATACACGTCTCCGTGTAATTTGGAAAGGCCGTATCCCCAGCATTCAGAAAAGATATGAAATTTCCCGATGCATTTTCAATTCCCTTATTCATGGCATCATAAATACCATTATCAGGTTCGCTAATAAAAAAACCCATATTGCTGGCTTTTTTAGTTATAACTTCAAGCGTACCATCATCCGAACCTCCATCAATAATAACATGCTCAAAGTTTTTATTTTTTTGAACAATTAGGCTATTTATAGTATCAGAAAGACCTTTATTATCATTATAAACAACTGTTATTATAGATAGCATGATTATTTTTAATTTATAGTATAAAAAATTCGTCTAATTAGTGTATAAACGCTTGATAGATGTTTATATATATATTTAGGGGTTATTTTTTTAATAAAATCAATAATACCTGCGGAACTGTACTCCACATGTTGCAACTCATGCCTTCTAACCCTGTCAGGATATAGCCCTCTATCTATTAAAGAATAACCATCCATCCCCAAATTGTCATCGATACTTGCAAAAAGTTCGCACTTAGATATCGACAAATTAAAGGGTAGAAATTCAACATCTGTTGAGCGCTTCTCAAAATCAAATGGAGTTTCTTTTGACCACCTTTTAAGGTAAGGATGATTCGATTTAATAATTTTATTAAACAATTTGATGCTGCATATGCTTGCAGCTGAAATCATATAAAAATAAGAATTATTTTCATTTTCAACTGCATCAACCTTTGCTTTATTCATATGAATAGTTTTTATATTTTTAGAGTCATTAGAAGTAAGAGGTTTAAAAATATCGTTATTACCAAACCAGGTGTATACCAAATGGTCAGATTGAGCTCTTTTCATTTCTGTCAAGATTTGATCATACTTACCAATACTAACCAGATTAATATGATCCTCTATCCAAAATAAAACATAGTCACCATGAATTACTGTTAGCATTTCCCTTGTATCATAAAACCATCCTTTGTCAGACTCCAATTCATAAGCACACAACTTTTCTTTTAAGTTTTGCCTTAAAAATTTTAACACCTGTTTCTTGTATTTTCCTCTTACATTGACAACCCATTTTTCTGCCGATATATCCTGAAAAGAAAAGAAAGAGTCTTTCATTCTTAAATACCTCTCCTTATTGTCAATTCTAAAATTGGCAAATACAGTCAATTTAACCACCACACCTTCTTTTATTAAATTTACACATTTTTTTTAAAATTAAAAGCGATACCAATAGTCCGAAAATATTAGAAATACTAATTGATATGGCACCCCCCACACTTCCATAATCAGGAATAAAAATATAGCTCATTAAAAACAACAGAATCACAACTAAAATAGCTACATATAGTTGTAATGATGTTTTGTTTAAATAAACAAACATGTTGTTGCATAATTGGCTTAAAGCCATTGCAATAATACCTAAAGACACATAAGACATAATAACAAGAACCTCATTGTATTCCATATTGATAATACCATATAGCAAGCTCACCTTAATAACGACCCAAATGAGAATTACACCAAAAATCATAAAAATTAAAGCTATTTTCATAGTAAACAGAGTTTTCTTAAACGCATTATAAGTGTTATCAATAGAATAAAGATGTGGCGACCAAACGGTTTGCACAGACGACATTAACATTGAAACAGGAATTAATAACTGTAAAGCAAGATTATAAGAAGCTAGTTCAGATAAGCCATGGTATTCCAATATAAATTTACGATCAATTAAAATAGAAAATATTCCAATAATTCCAAGGGGGATTAACGGCAATGCGACTCTCATTTGTCTAATTAAATAATCCCAATTAACTTTCGCCTTAAGACTGCCACGAACAGTATAAAAAAAATAAATGGCCAACAAAGATGCTTCAGAAGCTAAAACTGCTGATAGACGGTCTACAACGCTATCTCTTTCAGAAATATTTAAATATATAAAAACAAGACTAGTAGCACTCACAAGAAAAAATTTTAACAATATGTATGTATATACTTCATGTGTCTTATTTCTTGCTATAAGCAGAGAATACAAGTAAAGTGAAAACACTCCAGTAGAAATTAATAAAATAAACAACCAGTACTTTTCAGTCAAATAATGCTCGCTACCAAAAAAACTTACAACCAACTCTGGCGATATAATTCCAACTGGAACTGCAATTAAAAAAAATACAACAATAACTGTAAAAATACTAATAAATATGGAGGTGATAATTTCATCTTTTGCCGTACTTTCACTATTCGAGCAGTAGCTTTTTATAAAGGGAACATAAAGACTTAAGCCGACCAATAGAGAAACTGTTGGTACGGTGTTAAAATAGAAGCCAAACTCTCCAAACTCAGATTTTGGCATTAATGATAAAAATATTGGTAACAATAAGTATCCGGCACCTTTCGTTATTATTTCTGCAAAAGCTACAAAGCCTATTTTTTTCAGCATATTCTATTACAAAAAAATATATTCAAAAAAGGCATCAGTTAGCCAGTAAAGTAGAGTCAAATATCCTTCTACCAAACCTCTCTGCTCCTGTATATGTCCAATGAGTATAATCAAGGAAAGATAGCATATTGTCTTTAAATATTAATTCACACTCATTATTGAAACATATAGAGTCAATTTTAGAATAGAACTTAATTTTATTTTTATTTGAAATCTTCTGCATTATCTTGTCTAGTAAAACTATTTCCTTGTCTAAATACCTAAAGGCTAGTCTATTTGCTTCTTTGATTGAGCTAGACCTGGCCAGTATATCGCCCGGTCTTACAGAAAATAAAGCGTTAGGTCCAAGCAACACACCCCTCTTATTTATTTTTTCAAGATAGTCAAAAAAAGGCTTAATGTACTTCAAATTTTCACGCTTCCACTCTGAAGAGTAGACTACCACATGCGCTTTATCAAGGAGGATTGAGTTTTTGAAATTTAAACTATCGAGAGCGCACTGTGTGTGTTTTTCCGGTTTATCCTTTTTCAATAATTGATTTACCTTCTTATCTTGAAAGAATAAACTCAAGCATTCATCATCTAAAAATCGATATCCAATCTCAGTATGATTATTATCAAACTTATAATTTTTCAAGCTATTGAGCCCATCAAGAGCATGAGAATCACCAACAACTAAAATATTTTTTCTATTTTTTCCATCTTGAAAATTGATTTTATTTTTTTCATGCTTTATTCTATCAAAAGATAATTCTGTCCCATTTTTTTTAATCACCAAATTAGAGTGGTCTGAAAACCTCCAATCAATGTGCTCAGTTTTTGAAACAAATAAAATAGATAAAACTAAAATAATATAAATATATATTTGTAAATTTTTCACTTTTGCAACTCTTTTACTTGTTTTCAACATATGATATTTTTCTATCAAATTTAATCAATTTCACCAAATAATTTACAAAAAAAGTGAAGAATAAAGTAAGAAAAATTGAATAGAAAAATAGCTCAGTTTTTTCAAATCCACTATATGATAAAAATATTATTACCGGGTAATGAACCAAATAAATACTATAAGTGTTTACTGCTATATTTTTAATTATCCTTTCAGATAGATCGCCCACCCTATAATCTTGATGAGCGAATTTTAAAATTAATATAAAAATT
>ENA-OREN01003185-OREN01003185.1-marine-metagenome-genome-assembly--contig:-NODE-3185-length-15537-cov-3.839974_pt1 | contig 15537 bp, 7 predicted proteins | sample MGYA00248624_ERZ508555 | MGnify/ENA primary metagenome ERZ508555 (study PRJEB26222, sample SAMN06267773) | marine metagenome | isolation source: Saanich Inlet, British Columbia, Canada | place...
TTTTTTTTTTTCAAGCAGAAGACGGCATACGAGATTTGACTGTGACTGGAGTTCAGACGTGTGCTCTTCCGATCTCACGCGGATGCTGCACGTGCTGCGAAACATGAAGTCGGACGCCGTCGCCGCTGCTCCCGCGTTGGTAAAAATTATCGAGGCCAAGCCGGGCAGCGACGAAGCCAACGCCGCCGTCGCCGCGCTGTCGGCGATGGGTCACCGGGCCGTCCCGGCGGTGATGCTGCTCGTCGCCAGCGAGCGGTACGAGTTGCGGGTGGTTGGCTTCGACGCGCTTCAGCGTCTCATGCCCGCCGAGCACGGCTTGTGGGAGGCACTGCGCGGGACGTTTCAACTCGGCGGCGAACGGGAGGCGCGGATCCTTGTCGCGCTGCGGGATGTATGGGGCGAGCCGGGCGCGGACACCCCGACGCTCTCGGCGGCGGTGCTTCGTGGCACGGCGAAATCCCGCGCGGCGGGAATTTTTTTGATGGGTGAAGCTGCTCGGCCGGGAAACGCCTACGCCCGCAAGCTGCGAAAGTTGCGCGACCAAAAAAACGAGTCCGGCCAGGCGGCGCTCGAGGCCGCGCTGCGAAAACTCAAGGCGGCGGAGGCTACCGCTTCAGGGTCGCCGGGCGGGGTGAAAACATCTTCAGACTGATCCCTCGATCGTTGGTCTCTGCGCCGTAAACGGTGAAGTCAAAGTACTTCGCGATTTTTGAGCCCGTTGGCAGCAGCGAGAAATCAAGCCACTCGCCCAAGCTGACTTCACCCAAGTTATCCATTGGAATCATACTGAGAATCATGTCAAATTGGTCGGTATTGTCGCGGAGGGTGTCAATCGTGCTGAGCACCATGTCACGGTCGTTCTGGTAGCCGAAGATCCCGGAGTCCATTCCGCCTACCGATGTCGCCGCTGTTGCCAGCCCGTCGCGCTTGGCAAGGCTGCCCATCGTCTTGCCGTCGAGGAACATCTGCAGCAAGTCGGCGTCGGTGGACACCGCCATGTAGCCGTCCCGGGCAGCAAGGAGCAGTTCCATCTTGACCAGTTCACCGGTGCTCGGGTCGGGGAACTCCGCCAACTCGAAGCTGTACACCGTGTGGTCGCCGAGTCGGCGCGGCAACATCGCCGCCTCGTTGAGCGGCGGTGGCAGGATGCCAGGCACCGCGCCGATGCCCTTGATTAGTTCGTCTGGGTTCGGCGATTTCACGAGTACTACGATCGGCCCGGCTCCAATGTCGTTAAGTGCCGAGCTTTTGGGCGGCATTTGATAAAGAATCAGATCGTCACCAAAATTGTTGAGAAAACTTTTCTTGAAATCGAAGTTCGAATCCTTGTCCTTGCCCAGCAGGCCAACGGTGAACTCAACCATGTTGGCCACGTCTGGAGACAACTCGAGCAGCAGTTTCTCAAGATTTTTCCATGCAGCATCCATGTTGAGGCGCCATCGCAAAAACCCGCCCACATTGGCCGGGACAAACGGTGGTGGTGAGGCATCCGCTTGCTTGGTTTCCAGCAGACTGAAAAGACCCTTGCGGTTGGCCTTGGGCAAGCCGATAAACAGCTCATAGTGCGCTCCACTGGGGCGCTCGCTGTAGGCCATGGCAAACGTACCTAGACCGTTGATGCCAAGCGCACCCACCACTTCACCGAAGTCGATACCTAACTCGGCCCCGTCCGGAAGATTGTCGAGCAACTGAGGTAGAACCGCGCCGGGGTTCGCCCACACATAAAAATCGGCTCCCTTCAGGACCGCGCCGTGGTCCGCCGCGAACGCCGGGTTGTCGGCCAACGTCCCACTGCCCTTGCCGTTCAATCGCGCGAGGACACCCTCGATCTGTGCCGACTTCGTCCCGACGAATAGTTGAGCGCCGACACGGCCGATATGCACCTGCTGGTCGCCTTCCGGGTCGCTCACCGTGGTGAAATCAACCCCGCCAATCTCGGTCTCGCTGACTTCTCGATCGTCCTTCTTCCAGTCGCGCTCGAGTCGCGACAAGGCCCTGCGGAGAGTGACACTCTTTCGGCCGGCGTCGAGGAGCAGCAGCAGCGCCGGTTCCTCGCCGGCATCTTGCCCCGGCACCACAGCCAAAGCGACGGAGCCGCTGGCCATCTTCTCGAACGCATCAAAATCGATCGCCAACTCCTCCTCAATTTCGGCCATCACGTTTGCTTCGAAGCCAGCAGCCAGTTTTTTGCGGAACGGCTTGAACTCGGCGCTGTCCCAAAACCGCCCCGATGCGCTGGCCTTGAAATGTTTTTTCGCGCTGGCGTAGTTCGGCGCGGCCAACACGAGCACGGTCCCAGCCGGCAGCAACGCCTCCAGAGGCGGGGTGGCCTTGGCGGCATTTGCGGATGAAACGAGTGTGAATGCGATCAGGACAGAAACGACGATTTTTTTCATAACGACAGGAACGTTGACGGGGATACAACCCCAAAAAACTGTGTTACACGCGAAGCTAGGCAAAAGTTACCCCCCTTGTCAGCCAAAAAGTCCTCCCTGCTCTTGGGCGGGGTTGCGGTGGAGGCTAGCGCGGCATAATCTGGTGACCGAGGGAACTAACCCGCCCACGCCGCTTGGCCAAGCGCCCTTTCCAATCTATGAATCAACTGAAAAAATACATCGACGCCAACCGGCAGCGATTCATCGACGAGCTGATCGAGTATCTGCGCTTCCCCAGCGTGTCAGCGCAGAGCGCGCATAAAAAAGACATAACCGACTGCGCCCGCTGGCTCGCCGATCATGCCAAGTCGCTTGGCCTCAAGTCGCGCGTGCACAAGACCCACGGACACCCGATTGTCACCGCCGCCACGCCGCGCCGTCGCAACAGCGTCAAGCCGCACTTTCTTGTTTACGGGCACTACGACGTGCAGCCTCCTGAGCCGCTCGAACTGTGGGACAGCCCACCGTTTGAGCCGACGCTTCGCGGCCGCAACCTCTTCGCGCGCGGTGCGAGCGACAACAAGGGCCAGCACTTCGCCCATCTCAAGGCGGTCGAGGCGTATCTCAAGACCGGCACCGAGCTGCCGTGCGACTTGACGTTCGTCGTAGAGGGCGAGGAGGAGGTCGGCGGCGAGGCGCTCGTCGAGTTTCTCAAGCAGAACAAACGCGAACTCAAGTGCGACGGCGTCGTGGTTTCCGACACAGGCATGCCTGATCTCAAGCACCCGGCGTTGACGTACGCGCTACGCGGCGTCGCTGCACTCGAGGTCAAGCTCACCGGTCCTGACCGCGATTTGCACTCCGGCATTTACGGCGGCTCGGTCGAGAATCCCGCAATGGCACTGAGTAAAATGCTCGGCCGGATGATCAACAAAAACGGCAGCATCAACGTCCCCGGTTTTTACGACGACGTCGTCAAGCTTACCGCTTACGAGCGCAGGCAACTTGCCCGCGTCCCGTACAGCGAGGCCAAGTACAAAAAGCTACTCGGCGTGAAGGCGCTCTTTGGCGAAAAAGGCTTCACACCCAACGAGCAGCGCGCCGCTCGGCCGACGTTCGAGATCAACGGCCTCACCAGCGGCTACCAGGGCGAGGGCAGCAAAACCATCGTGCCCAGCTTCGCCAGCACAAAGATCACCATGCGCCTCGTGCCGGATCAGGATCCCAAAAAAATCCTCCGCTTGGTTGCCAAGCAACTCAAGGCACTCTGCCCGCCGACGATGCGTATCGAGATCGAGTTGGGCCACGGCGCCGACCCGTACATCGTCTCGCCGACCAGCCCCTTGGCCAAGGCCGCGCTCAAGTCGCTCAAGGCTGCGTTCGGCCACGAACCGGTGCTGCTGCGCGAGGGCGGCTCGATCCCTATTGTCGAGCATTTCGCCCGTATTTTGAAGGTCGACACCTATCTGCTCGGCCTAGCGCTGCCGGACGATAACCTCCATTCGCCCAACGAGAAAATGGATCTCGAGGCGTTCACAAGCGGCATCTGGATGAGCGCCAATCTCTGGACAAATCTCGCCGAGGCGTAACCATGGTCGACTCGCTGCTGGTTCACGAAATCTACCTGAGCATTCAGGGCGAGAGCACCTTCGCCGGGCTACCGTGCGCCTTCGTCCGGCTCACAGGCTGCGACCTCCGCTGCTCCTACTGCGACACCGCGTACGCTTTCACCGGCGGCCAATCGATGATTATCGACGAGGTCGTCGCCGAACTCGAAAAACGATGCGCCTTCACCGGCGAGCACGGCAACAAACTGCCGCTCGTTGAGCTCACCGGCGGCGAACCGTTGTTGCAAAAAAATGTTCACTCGCTGATGCGCCGCCTTTGCGACATGGGCCTCACCGTGCTGGTCGAGACCAGTGGCGCGCACGACATCAGCGCGAGCGATCCGCGCGTGCGCCACATCATGGACTGGAAATGCCCGAGCAGCAGTGAGTCCACAAAAATGCTCACCGAGAACATCGCCTGCCTCAAGCCAAGCGACGAGGTGAAGTTCGTCATCGGCACCGAGGAGGATTACGCTTGGGCCAAGATTCAATTAGCCGCGCACAGATTGGATGAACGCTGCCCCGTGCTGTTCTCGTGGGTGGCCCCGCTTGAGGCGCATCAACAGGACGAGTCGCTCAAGCCGGTGCCGACTGGTCACACGCCGATCACGCGCCGCGAACTCGTCGAGCGCATCACCCGGGACAAGCTGCGTGTGCGGTTCCAGTTGCAGATGCACAAGTTCATCTGGCCGCCCGACGAAAAGGGAGTTTGAGTCGTGAAAAAAAAGGCCAACAAAACCATCGGGCAACTGCGCCGTTTTGAGTCGCGCAACGTCACGTTCATCGAGCCGGACGGCAGTTGGCCGATCGTCTGGGAGCGGGCCAAGGGGATGCGTGTTTGGGACGACGACGGCCGCGAGTATCTCGACTTCACCGCGGCGTTTGCCGTCGCGGCGGCCGGCCACGCAAACCCCCGCATTGTCGCCGCCGGCCAGCGCCAAATGGCCAAGCTGCTGCATGCGATGGGCGACGTCCACCCCCACGCGCTCAAGGCCGAGTTGGCTCGCGAACTCAGCCGAATCACCTTCGAGCGCTTGGGCAAGAGCACCGGCAAAACGATCTTTTGCAACTCCGGCTTCGAGGCGGTCGAGGCCGCGCTCAAGACCGCCCACCTCGCCACAGGCCGCACACGCGTGATCGCGTTTGAGGACGCCTATCACGGCCTCGGTTACGGCGCGCTCAACACCACTTGGCGCAGCGATTTTCGCTCCCCGTTCCGCCGGCAAATCGGCGGGTTCGCCAGCTTCGTCCCGTTCCCCCGTGTCAAGGCCGACTTGGCCAAGCTCGAGCAGCGCTTGGCCACCGAGTGTCGCAAACACAAAGTTGGGGCGATTTTGGTCGAGCCAATTCAGGGTCGTGGCGGCACGAACATCCCGCCTGCCGGCTTCCTGAAATTGCTCCGCAAAGTTTGCGACCAACACGGCGCGCTTCTGATTTGCGACGAGGTTTACACCGGCTTCGGTCGCACCGGGCGATGGTTCGCGAGCGAGCATTTCGGCGTGACGCCGGATATCCTATGCCTCGGCAAAGCGCTCACAGGCGGCTTCCCGCTCTCAGCCTGCGTCGGCAGCGCGGCGGTGATGGATCGCGCCTGGCCGAAGTCGACCGGCGAGGCGATTCACACGAGCACGTTCCTCGGCCATCCGGTCGGCTGCGCGATGGCGCTCGCATCACTCCGAGAACTTAAGTCGCGCAACCTGCCCGCGCGCAGCGCCGAGATGGGCCAACTGTTTCTCGACGAACTCAAGCGCTTGGCCAAGCGGATCGGCCGCGCCCGCTGCGAACCACGCGGCCTTGGCCTGATGCTAGCGCTCGAGTTGTTTCACGGCGACGGCGCGCCCGCCGCTGACATCGCTCTCGGTGTAGTCCAGCGGCTGTTGAGCGACGGTTTCATCCTGTTGCCGGAAGGCGCCCCGGCGAATATCCTGGCCTTCACGCCGCCGCTCACCGTCGGCAAGTTGCACATCACGAAGTTAATCCGCGCGCTGGGCCGCGCGCTCAAGGAAGCTTACGAATGACCCTCTCCGAGATCCGAAATATCCTCAACGACGAGGACATCATGTTGACCAAGTCGCTTGGGCAAACCTTCATGCACGACCAAAATCAACTCCGCAAAATTGTCGCCTTGGCCAAGCTCGCGCCGGACGATTCGGTGATTGAGATTGGCCCTGGGCTAGGCCCGCTGACCGGAATGCTGCTGGAGATCGTCGGCCACGTTACCGCCATCGAGACGGATCGGCGATTGATCAAGCTGCTCGAGGGGCGCCTCGGCCAGCGCGAAAATCTCACGCTGCAACACGCCGACGCGTTGAAGATCGTCCGCAAGACAGAGTTTGACTGGTCCGGCCACAAGCTTGTCGCCAACCTGCCATACTCGATCGCCTCGCCGCTACTCATCGATCTTGCCGAGTCACCGTGCCGGCCTCGCGCGATGATCGTGACACTTCAACTTGAGGTTGTGCTGCGTATATTGGCCAAGCCAGCCACGAAAGAGTACGGCGTGCTAACGTTGCTGATCGGCCTGCACTACACGATCGGCAAATGGTTCACCATCCCGCGCGGCTCGTTTTATCCTGAGCCCAACGTCGACTCCGGCTGCATCGAGCTACTTCGCCGCGAGACGCCTCTACTGCCTCCGGAGCTGTGCCCGGTTTTCAAAAATATCGTTAAGCGCGTCTTCGCTGAGCGCCGCAAAAAGATGATGAAGCTACTCAAGCGAGACTGGCCCGAAGCGGCCGTGGAGGAGGCATTTAACGCGATTGGCCTAGACGAAAAAATCCGCGCCGAGAGAGTCACCATCGAACAATTCGCCGAACTCACCCAACGCCTGAGCCGTGCCGAGATTTATGAGTGAAGAGATATTTGATGTCGTCGATGCGAACGACCATGTCATCGGTCAACAAACGCGCAGCGAGGTGCACCGGCTTGGCCTGCGGCACCGCGCCATTCACCTGCTCGTCTTCAACGCCAAGGGCGAGTTGTTCCTGCAAAAGCGCTCGATGAAAAAAGACTGCTTCCCCGGCACGTGGGACTCATCCGTCTCCGGTCATGTCGATGCCGGTGAGACGTATGACGCCTGTTCTCTGCGAGAACCGCGAGAAGAAATCGGCCTCGAGTTGGCCACCGTGCCGCAGCGGTTGTTCAAGATCGACGCCTGCGAAGCAACGGCGCAGGAGTTCGTCTGGGTGTACCACTTTGAACACGAGGGGCCATTCCAACTCAACTCTGACGAACTCTCCGATGGGGGCTGGTTCGCGTCGGGAAAAATCACCGACTGGATCGCTTCTGCCTCCAAAGAATTCGCTCCTGCCTTCGTGCTCATTTGGCAACTACTGCGGGAAGAGTAACAGCCGATTTTACTTGAGGGAAAGAGGATGGCGTTGGCGACTTTGCGCTAATTACTCCTCCAGCTTCACTCGAAAGTAATTCCTCTCAAAAGGGATTACGGGTAAACGGGGATCAGTGAAGTTAACAGAGCTTCCGGTTCCTTGGACTTCTCCAATCTCATCCCATTGTTTCAAGTCTTGTGTAACTTCAATGGTGTAGGTTGAATCTGATTTGGTTTCGAAGGAAAGAGTAAATAAAGCAGCGTGATTATTGAATGAAGTAATTTTAATTTGGTCTGCGACTAACAAAGGTATTCTTGCAGTCCTATTGGAGTTTTGCCCGTAAGCAGCCCATGGCGAGTTTGCAAGACCAAAGCTAGATGAGTTAATTGAATACATTATACCCTTCGAACTGCCAATGTATATACTGCCGTTTGCGCCAATCGCCGGGGAGGAATTCACATTGCTTTCAGTTTGATAAACCCACTTTCTGGAGCCATCCGGGCTGATCGCGTAAAGGTTATCATCCAAAGACCCAAAATAAATATTACCATCACTGCCTATCGCTGGGGAAGATTTCACATTGCCTCCAGTTTTATAAAACCATTTCTTGGATCCGTCTGGGTCTATCGCGTAAAGGTTATCATCCCAAGACCCAACGTAAATAGTTCCATCACTCCCTATCGCTGCGGAGGAATCCACGTTGCCTCCAGTTTTATAAGCCCACTTCTTAGAGCCGTCCGGGTTTATCGCATGCAGGTTATCATCGTTAGACCCAACGTAAATAGTTCCATCGCTCCCTATCGAAGGGGAAGAATTCACATTGCCTGAAGTTTCATAAACCCACTTCATAGTTCCGTCCGGGTTGATTGCGTAGAGGTGCGAGTCACCAGACCCAACGTACACGGTGCCATCGCCCCCTATCGCTGGGGAGGAAACCACATAATAACCCGTTTTAAATGCCCATTTCTTGCTTCCGTCAGGGTTGATTGCGTAGAGATTATAATCATAAGATCCAACGTACACGGTGCCATCGTCCCCTATGGCTGGGGAAGATTTTACTTTTTGTCCAGTTTTATAAACCCATTTCTTAGAGCCATCTGGATTAACTGCGTGAAGGTGATAGTCGACAGACCCAACATAAATAGTACCATCACTGCTTATCGCTGGAGAAGATTCTACATTACCTTTAGTTTTATAAATCCATTTGTTGGACCCGTCAGGATTGATCGCGTAAAGGTTATCGTCATTAGATCCTACGTAAACAGTCCCATCACTATCTATCGCTGGGGAAGAATCTATATTAGTAGCCGTTTTAAAACTCCAATCTTTTTTCCCAACCCCAAATGGTATAACTTCAATTGGATTGCTATTAGTTTCGCCGTAATCATTACTTACTTTGATACTATAATAACCATAGTCACTAATAGAAACTTCTTCGATTAGCAATTTATCTCCTATTAGATTTGAAATTGCCTTACCATCCTTTAGCCATTGAAAACGGGGATGTAAGCCATCCACTTTGACACTAATTTCTAATGGCTGCCCTAGTCTGACTATCTTGACTGAAGGTTGATCAGTGATGACCGGAGACAAGGTGGTCATGCCAAATGGTATTAATTCAACAATTTGACTATCAACTTTTCCGATTTCGTTTATAACAGAAACGTGATATCTTGAATAATCATCTAAAGTTACAGCCTCTATCGTAAATATAGCGTCGTTTTTCCCTGAAATAATATCCCCATCTTTATACCATTTAAAGTCCATAGGAATATGGCTTTTAGCTTTAACAGTGAAAGTAATTTGACCCCCTAGTTCTGAGTTAATAATTATTGGCTGAAGAACTATAAACGGCGGTTGAATCGGCATTATTTGAACCTCTTTACTATCGCGCACATACTTTCCTGAAATAATTTTTACCATGTAAGAACCGTAGTCACTATCTTTTAATTCAGTAATTATATAAGATTTATCTGTTGCCCCTTTTATCGCAACATCATTTTTATACCATTGATATTTAATAGTTGTTATACTACTAGCATTAACTTTCAGAACAACTTCTTCCCCTATCCTAGCCTCAGTTGTTCTTGGTTCCTCAAGAATTGATATAACTGAAAATTCTGATCCTGTTCTTTGAGGATTGGCATTGGTCATTGGCCATTGTGAATTTGCAAGACTTGTTCCATTGATCACATATATATTATCATTAACAGGAATATAAATTTGACCGGTCATATTGATAATTGGAGATATATCGATGGTTTCAGAAAAATTCGCCAGGTTTATCGTTCCCCCTTTTATATCTCTTAGATTTAAGCTAAGACCATCTGAATGTAAAACTGAGTTATCAGCATTAATAACAGAATATGGTGCATTTTGATGATCGAACGTAAGTGATTTAACAGTTCTGCCGGTTGAAGCATTTAATTTAATAAGTTGCGACTTTGAAACATCCCACTTTTTCTTCTCTAGAGTTATATAGCTATTACTATCAATTGTCAGATATATATATTGACCAGTACCAGTAATTGCGGCTTTTGTCATTCTGTCATGAGGCTTACTCCATTGTAGTTTTCCGCTTTTAATATTAATGGAATTTACTTTTGGGGATTCCAGCCATTCGATGCCGTATGTTGGCGGATAGCTTTCCCAATTACCCCAATCATTTATAAATTCGCCTCCGGGCTTTGTTTGTACTTCATGACTTATTCCATAAGTGCCAAAAAGTATTTGATTACTATTGATTAAGGAAAGTGGAGAACATACTCTCGCATAACCAACTTTAGTTTTCCAAATGATATTTCCGCTATTACCGTCGATAGCATACACATATTCATTAGCAGAAGCATATATAGTGTTATTCGGGGCAATTACAGGTGAATATTTAAAATGGGAACCTGTTTCATAAAGAATTTCTATATCACAACAGCCAGCCCCGGTAGTGGCGTAGGTTCTATAGCCGTCATTCGACCAATTACCCCATTCTCCGTTTAAGTATACTGTAGTATCAATTTTATCTTTTAACTCCCAAATTAAATCACCTGTGACTGAATTAATTGCCAGCAGGCCGCCACTGGATTTATTGCTTAGGCGGTGATCTGAACCAGCTATGCCTCCCATTAATTCCGAATCTTCCTCATATTTGTGTTTGGAATTTTCTAATGCAGCTGAATTAATTCTAGTATAATATTTAGTTTTCCCATATCCAACATATAAAATATCACTATCAGATAATGCCGGCGTTGAAGAGAGAGTTCCTTCAGTTTTATAAATCCACCTAGTGGAACCATCTTTATTTATTCCATATATATTATCATCTTCTGAAACAACATAAGCGCTTCCATCATTACCTATTACTGGAGAATCTGCGGCCTTAGCTCCAAGAGTATATTTCCACTCTAATTCACCATCGATATTTATCGCTATAACTTCTTTTTCATTTGTGGTTACGTGTAAAAGACCATCTAAGCTTAAAGATGGGGAGGTATTAATTTTACTGGATACAGATAAATTTTCGACTTTGAAAAATAATTTAACATTTTGATTGACCTCAAAATTGATTAATGAACTGCTAAATGAACCTAACTCATTTTTCACAATAACGTTATATTTTGCGGTGTCTTCAGCTTTTAAATTTTGAATAATGAGTGATTCTGATGTTTGATCTATAAGTTTTTTTCCGTCTTTAAACCATTCATACGTTGAAGCAATGTTAATTTCTTTACTCCAAACGTTAATCTTGAGATCGTCGCCAATAGGCATTGCGGTTTTTGGATATTCAAGATTTATAACTGGATCCCTTACTTTCAGAGTCGAAGGCTCGCTTAAAAATACCCCTAATTCGTTTGTTACTTCCAGATGATATACACCGGCATTCTCTTCAGTTATTGTTTTAATATTATATTTATTTGAATCTGGGGCATCAATATTAACTCCGTTCCTTTTCCACTTATAACTTGATGGGACTGTAATTTCCTCATTGATTACCCTTAATGTAACGGAGCCTCCAATATGGACTGCTTCACTAGGGCAAATAATTGTGATCAATGGATCACGGGTTGATATATTTAAAATATTACTAGACTGGTCACCATTAACTCCAGTTATAATAACTTTGTAGTCTCCAGAATCAGAATTTGACAATTTGTTGATGAACAACTCGGATTTATTTGCGTCATCAATAACGTTGTCATCCTTAAACCATTGATACGTTAAATCGTCAAATGGGCCTGTATAATCAATAAATAGTGTTAAAGTATTACCTATATACAGTTCATTACTTTCTTTGTTATTTTCTAAACTAACCCAATTAATTATAGAATTTATATTTGAATTTCTTTTAGGATTGGCCCCCAACATTGGCCATGTAGAATTAGCGATACCGAATCCTGGGATCTTGTAACAATAATAATTAAATGAGCTATCTGAAAAATATATATTTCCATTGCCTCCTATAACAGCACCGGCACCGGTGTAAATATCTGGCTGCTCTTTTGACTGATACCACTCAAAAAGACCCTTATAAACGTTTAGAATTGTGTCCTTTTTAATTGGTAAAGTTTTAATTATCTCTCCTGTAGTTCCAGACAAGATATTATTTCCAAGGACAATCGTGTTCTCAAATCCTATTGATGGATTAAAGTCATAATTTCCACTTAATTTTTTCTTCCACAACTCTTTTCCGTTCATATCAACAGCATGAACACCGTAATCTGATATTGCATATATTATACCGCTACTACCAATTGCCGGCGTCCCTGAAGTTCCAGAGCCAAAAAGTTTTAATTCCCATTTAATTTTTCCATCTGATTTCAAGGCATGTAAAGAAGTATCGTATGTGCAGAAATATATTACACCATCATCTCCAATTGCCGCTGAACCTTTAATGTCATTATTTGTTTTGTGCTTCCATATTAATTTACCTTCAGGATTGACTGCATAAAAATGGTCATCATTGGAACCAAAATAAATCGTATCATCACTTCCAATAACTGGGGAAAACTCTATATCTCCATCTGTACGGTACTTCCACTCTAGAACACCTTTAGAATTTATCGCATAAAGATAGTCGTCATTTGAGCCAAAATATATCGTACCGTCTTCCCCAATTGCCGGTTTGGAGTATACATCACTTTTAAGTTCATAAGACCAAAGCACTTTTCCTTTATTATCGATACAATGTATTTTTGACGGTTTAAAAATGTCTTTCTCGTCCACCCATCCGGATCCCTCAGTTGTTGCCTTAGTTGCAATAAATACATTGCCGTTATCGTCTACTGACGGACTTGTAGTTGCCGGACTGCCTAGTTCTATTCCCCAAAGTATGTTTCCAGTTTTGTTATTGTAGGCATATAAATCGCCGAAATCATTTCTAGGCGTGTTGCTCAATCTAGGACCATCTGGATCAACAGCCTGTGTATACCCCCCACTATGGTAATTTTTTGCAAGATAAAGATTATTTTTGAAAACTGCAGGGCTCAATTTTCTCGTATTTTCAAATACCCTCAATTGACTATCAATTTTAAAACTCAATGATGGTTTAATTGATATTTTTTCTGCTCCAACTAAGTTGCTTATTGCTTTGCCAAAATCATTTTTAATTCTAACTGAATATGCCCCATAATCATCATCATTAAAATTATCAATACGCAGTTTTTCTCCATTAGAGTCTGGAATAGCGACGCCATTCTTGTACCATAAGTAATTCATTGGCTCTAAACCTTTAACTCCAACTGAGAACTCCGCTACACCGCCTGTTCTTACCACTATATCTTTTGGCTGTTCAGTTATTATGGGCTTTAAAGTAGATAATACCATTGGTAACAACTCCACAATCTTACTAACAATTTTACCCGACTTGTTTTTTAATCTTACAGAATATATAGAGTAGTCTTTCTGTTCAACATTTTCGATTACCAATACTTCATTTCTTCCATCAGTAATAGCGACTCCGTTTTTGTACCATTGGTAATCTATTGGAATTATACTTTCGGCTTTGACAGAAAAGGTCACTGAATCGCCTATATCAGCGTTAACCGAGTTTGGCTCCGCAATAATAGAGGGAGGGGATGGGGGTGTAATTTCAGCTATCTTACTTTTCGCAGTTATTCCTTTTGCGGTTACTGCTACACAGTATTTAGAATAATAGTCTCCTTCTTCCTGCAATGTTACCTCCAAGGTTGAATCTGTTTCTCCCTCGATGGCATTATCATTTTTATACCATTGGAAAGATAATTCATAATCACTTTCTATTTCGACTTTTAAAGTGAAACTAGATTCGATCGTGGCCTCTTGAGATTCTGGTTGGGTTTTAAAAATAAAGGGAGGATCAACAATAGCATAAAAGTTTTTGTCGTTAGATCCAAAATAGATTGTCCCATCAAGCCCTATCGTTGGAGATGAACTTACATCACCTTCTGTCTCAAATTTCCATTTTTCTTTTCCGTTTGGCAGAACAGCATGAATATTATTATCATCTGAACCCAAATAGATTGTTCCATCAGTTCCTATTTGAGGGGTGGAATCCACATCGCCTCCTAATCTGTATCTCCATTTTCTACGCCCGTTAGTATTTAATGCGTAGAGGTAATCGTTCTGTCCCGTGGATCCAAAATAAATAGTGCCATCATTTCCAAAAGCTGCAGAAGTACTTATCTGAGAATTTTCATAGCTCCATATTATCTGTTTTCTTGAGTTAATTGAAAAAATTTCAAACTCAGTTGCTATATATATATTTCCATCACTTCCTATAGAAGGAGCTGTTACCAAAAATAGATCTTCAGTTACATATCTCCACTTTCTTTTACCATTTGGGGTAATTGCGTGAAAATAACTTTTCCAGTTCCAAGGATCATTAGATGCCATAAATATTGTGCCGTCACTTCCTATGGCGGGGGAATAACTCGCTTCTTCTACGCCTAATTTATATTTCCATTTTCTTTTACCACTTTGATTAATTGCATAGAGATAGACTGCCCCATCCCCAATATCTTCCTCAAATCCCACGTAAATTGTGCCATCACTACCTTTTACTGCGGAAGTGTACATAGCTGGCCATAACGAACTTCCTTTATAATCCCACTTTATGGAACCGTCTGGTTTTATTGCGTAGAGTCCACCCCCATAATGGCCAACATAGATGGTGCCATCGCTGCCTATCGATGGAGAAAAATGAAGCCAGCCTTTTGTTTTATGTGCCCATTTCTTAGAGCCGTCAGGGTTGACCGCGTAGAGGTGGTCGAAATTTGAGCCAACATAAATGGTGCCATCGGCTCCAATTGCCGGCTTTGAAGTAATAGTGCCATTTGTTTTGAAAACCCATTTCTGAATGGGTTCTGTTTTGTATTTCTGCCCAAATGCCGAGCAGCAAATAACCGCAGTAACAAAAATTGAAAGAAGGATTCGTTTTAAAGCCATTTTTAAATGTATTACAAAAAAGACTATCAAAAACCTAATTATATCAATGATTGCAAGGCTAAAATGTAAAAATGATATTAAGCTTTCATGCACTTGACTGTTTTCATCGGCTTACACTTCATGCTCGCTACGGTATCGTAATATAACTGGCCTGATGTCACGTTAACGTCAGCCTGAAACTCTCTTGAGAATTCTCTGAAAATGTGGCAACATTCGTACGTGAAAATCTCACTATACCAGTTCCGGAAACTGTTCTTGAGTTCCGACGGCTATGTGATTCTCAAAAACACAGGCTTCCTCTCTAGAACTTTGTTTATGTTGGCTGCAGTTGTTATTTTTAAAAGTTGGGTTTTTGCAGGTAACTGGCCGCAGTTTCGAGGACCGCTTGGCTCGGGGCATATTCCCAGCGGGCAAGCGTTACCGAGCGAGTGGAGTGAGATGAAAAACGTTGACTGGAAAGTAGCGTTGTCCGGCCGCGCCTGGTCGTCACCGGTGGTTTTCGGTGACAAGATTTGGCTCACGACCGCCGACGAAAAAGGCAACAAACTCACCGGTCTTTGCGTTGATGCAAACAACGGGAAAATCATTTTTGAAAAACAGCTTTTTCACATTGCCGATCCGCAGTTCGCGCACAAGTTTAACAGCTACGGTTCACCGACGCCGGTCGTTGAGGCGGGGCGCGTGTACCTCACGTGGGGCTCGCCCGGCACAGCCTGTCTTGACACCAAGTCCAACGATGTGCTGTGGACGCGGGACGACTTTGTTTGTGACCACTTTCGTGGAGCCGGCTCGTCGCCGATCCTGTATAAA
>ENA-OREN01003186-OREN01003186.1-marine-metagenome-genome-assembly--contig:-NODE-3186-length-15536-cov-3.433016_pt1 | contig 15536 bp, 17 predicted proteins | sample MGYA00248624_ERZ508555 | MGnify/ENA primary metagenome ERZ508555 (study PRJEB26222, sample SAMN06267773) | marine metagenome | isolation source: Saanich Inlet, British Columbia, Canada | place...
TTAAATTCTTTTTATAGTCAAGAATTTGCATATTTTTAATATCATTTTTAATAGGAAACCTGAGTAAAAATTCATTATTTGTTTCACTCCCATAATTCTGTATTGTTACATTTGGAAATCCTGCAGTATAAAAATCACTTCTGATTTTTTCTATCTTGGTTTCTGAATTAAACGACAATACCATCTCAGTACCACCCTGAAATTCAATACCATAGTTAAATCCAGATTTATTTATGCTATACAAGCTAAAGCAAATTAGTAAAGTAGAGATGATAAAAGTAACCTTCATTGACTTAAAAAAACTAAACTTCATTTTTACCCCTCAATAAAGAAGATGAGTTGATTAAATACTTTGTTAGAACTCTAGTAAAGATAATATTGGAAAATATAGTTGAGAAGATTCCTATTGATAAAGTAACAGCAAATCCCTTAATCGGACCATCGCCTAACAGGAACATGCAAAAAGCTGTAATCAATGTAGTGAAATTCGCGTCTAATATTGTGGAAACTGATCTATCAAAACCAACTTCTACGCTTACTAATGACTCTTTTCCTTTTAACAATTCTTCCTTGATTCTCTCATAAATTATAATATTTCCGTCAACTGCCATACCCAATGTCAAAACAAGACCAGCAATACCAGGGAAAGTAAGAGTAACCCCAAACAGTGATAGCAGTCCAAATATAACTATTAAGTTAAAAATTAGAGCCAAATCACAAACCAAACCTAACCTTTTGTAATAAATAAACATGAAAATAAATATTAATATTGAGGCTAAAATCATAGAGTTTTTTCCGTTGTTAATCGAATCTAGACCTAGCGAGGGTCCAATAGTTTTTTCTTGAAGTATAGAAACCGGAATTGGCAAGGACCCTGACTTTAAGATTATCGCTAAATCATTTGCCTCTTCAAAACTAAAATTACCACTAATACTGCCTCTACTAAAAATTTGATTCTGAACTACAGGAGCAGACTTGACCTTACCATCTAAAATAATTGCAACTCTATTTCCTATATTCTCTTTAGTAATTTTTGAAAAAGATTTAGACCCTTCAGTGTCAAGACTAAAAGCTACATATGGGCGATTAAATTCATCATACTCAACACTTGCATCTTCAATAGACTCTCCCTTTAGTTGAGATGATTTTAATGTTAAAAGGAAGTTGTCAAGTGAATCAACTCTCCCATACCTATAAAGTGAGTAAATTCCATTCTCAGAAGAAATCTTATACTTTGAGGTTATTGCTGTTTTATCAGTAGACTCTTCTATTAATGGTTTAAATTCCAACATTGCAGTCTTGGAAATAATATTTAATATTCTATCTCTGTCAGTCTGGCTTACACCAGGTATTTGAACTACTATCCTTTCATTCGCAGATAACTGAACCGAAGACTCGATTACACCAAACTGATCAATTCTATTCGAAAGAATCTCTTTAACTTGTACAAGCAACTTTTTCTTAATATTTGCAATAGACTCTGGAGTTAGCAGAACCTTGATTGACAATGCGCTCTTAGAGATGGAATAATTTAAATCTCCTCTTAATAATTCATAGGCCTTATCAAGACTCTCGGAGTCATAGAATATAATATTAATTTCTGTAACTGAACTTTTAATGCTTCTTAGTAAAATTTTATTTTCTAATATAGTTGTTTTTATTTTTTTTGATTCTTTGTCGATTATGACTTTAGATGAAGTTTCTTCATCAAGACCTAGTGCTACGAAGATTCCTCCTCTTAAATCGAGCCCCAAACTAACTTGGTTTGAAGGAAAGACAAAATTCCACCAACTTGGTAGAGAGCTAGGCTGAAAAGTTGGATATATAAAGACCAAAGACAAAAGAAGTACTAAGGAAGAAAAAAATTTAAATATTCTTAATCTATTCATTTAAGTTAAAAACTACTTTTTATTTTCCTCTATGGGAGTGTTTACAAAATCTCTCTTAATCTTTATATTCACTCCTTTAGAAATTTCAATTACTAATATATCATCATCTAAAATATCAATAATTCTACCAAGAATCCCACCATTGGTGACAATCTCTTGGCCTTTCTTAAGTGATTTTAGCATATCGTCTCTCTCATTTTGTTGTTTATTCTGAGGTCTGATGATTAGAAAGTAAAAGAGAACAATGATAAGGATAAACGGCATAAAAGGTCCTATTGTTCCAAGCAATGAAGCATCACCACCATTTGGAGGTGGAGCGCAAGATAAAACAGAAAATAAAATTCCAGCAACTAGAAGTTTTTTGTAATTAATTAGACTCATTTTGATACCTCTCGAGAAAGTTCTTTTTAAATGCTATAAACTTACCATCTTTTATAGATTTTTTAATAGATTCAATTAATTGCTTATAAAAATACAAATTACTTAATGTCATTAATTGAAGGGCAGCAATCTCTTTTGTCATGAATAAGTGCTTAATATATCCTAAAGAAAATTTAGCACATGGATGATTATAATCATCTTCTTCAATCGGATTATCTGACATTGTAAAAGCACTATTTTTAATATTTATTTTACCTTTAGTGGTATACAAAGTTCCATTCCTTGCATTTCTAGTGGGGATAACGCAATCAAAAATATCTACTCCTAATTCTACGGAATTCAGAATATCTTCTGGCTTACCTATGCCCATTGAATATCTAGGCTTATTTTCCGGCAATAAAGAACAGACCTGCTCGGTTATTTCATATGTTTTTTCTTGGCCTTCCCCTAAACCAAGACCACCAATTGCATAACCATCAAAATCTATCTCCATCATTTGCTCGGAAGAAGACTTTCTTAAGTCTTCATAAATCCCTCCCTGGACTATCCCAAAAAGCTTGTTTGAACTTTTTTTAGCCTTCTTGGAACGAACTGCCCAGTCTCTTGTTCTATTAATTGAGCTTAGCATACTGCTATACGTTGAATCTGGTTTAGGACAATCATCAAAAATCATCATAATATCTGAACTAATTGACTCTTGTATCTCAATTGATAGCTCTGGCGAAAGAAAGTTTGTTGACCCATCTAAAAAAGATTTAAATGAAACACCATCATCATGGATTCTTGCTGACGGCGACAAACTATATACTTGAAATCCTCCACTATCTGAAAGAATATTTCCTTTCCAATTCATAAATTCATGTAATCCACCAAAATCTTTAATTTCTTTGTGGCCAGGCCTTAAAAAAAGGTGGTATGCGTTTACAACTATGAGATTGAAGTTCATTTTATCTAGATCTTCACTTGTTATAGCTTTTGGAACTGCTTTGGTGCATACAGGCATAAAGACTGGTGTCTCTATCTCACCAGACCCAGTCTTTAAAACTCCAAATCTTGATTTTGAACTAGGATCTTGATTATGAACAACAAATGACATTTTAAAATTAAGCTAGATTAAATCTAAAGCTGAGAAAAATCCTTTTTTCTTTTTTAGGAGTTTTCTTCCTAAATCTAGTGCTCCACGAGCAAAAATATCTCTGTCTAAAGCTTGGTGTGTGATATATATATTCTCTTTATCACCAAAAGATGAAACCTTGTGCTCTCCGGCAATATCACCACCTCTTAAAACACTAATACCTATTTCACCCTTTTTTCTTTCTAGCGACGAAGATTTCCCTCGATATTTTAAAGATTTCTTTGAACTTATGCCTATTGCCTCACATAAGTTCTCGGCGAGCAATAAAGCTGTGCCACTAGGGGAATCGACTTTTTTATTGTGGTGTGTTTCTGTTATTTCCAAGTCATTTCTCTTAAAATATTCTATATTATCTCTTAAAATTTTAATTAAAACATTAATTCCTAGACTCATATTATATGACTGTAAAACGGGTATTTTTCTAGAAATACTTTTAAGCTCTAAAATCTGTTTCGAAGAAAAACCAGTAGTACCTGTAACAAAGGGAACACGAGCAGACAGAGCTTTTCTCGCCATAACAATAGAGGATGTAGGAGTTGAAAAATCCACCACTAAATCTACTTCTAACTTTCTAGGAGACTTAGAAATTTTCACATCAAAAAGAGAGAATTGTTTTAAATCTTCTTGAGTATACAAAGATTCTCCCATTAACTTGTGCTTGGGACTGTCGACTGCGTTCTTAACAATGAAATCTTTATTGTTTTTACATAAAGTAGCTACAGCACTACCCATCCTTCCTAGAGCACCATTTATTAAAATTGTCTTTTTGTTTTTGCTCATAAATAAAGCATAATACTTGTAATTAATGATATATCAAAGGCTAAAGGTTTAGAAAATGACACGAAGTATGACTGGTTTCTCTTCAGTTTCACAAAATCATGGATCAATAAGCTTTACTATACAAATTAGATCTGAAAATAGTAAAAGTATTGAGATAGCAATACATGATGAGTCTAGCAACTATGGGACACATGAAAAATTAAAGAAAATAATAATGGAAAAATTCGACAGAGGTAAAATTCGTATATTTATTTCTATTGAAAAAGAGCAGAAATTTGAAATAAATAATAAGATTAAAAGTTACTTGGCTGAGTTTTCATCAGTTGCTAAGAGATTTCAAATTACACCGACTATCTCATCAAGTGAACTTAACAATATGATTAATGATAATATTTCATCGTCATATAGCTCTACTAAACTGGAAAATTATCAGATTAAGCTTTTAAATAAAGCTATAAAGAAGCTAATCATCAGCCAGGAGATTGAGGGTAAAAATTTAATAAAAGATATCAATAAGAAGCTGTCAAAAATTTACATTCTCAAAGAAAAGATAATCAAAAGAGTTTCTTTATACAGAAATAAATTAGAAAAGAAATACCACAAAGAAGCAAAGAAGGGTTTTGCTAATCATGATCCATTGCTAGCAAGAAAGGAAATTAGTAGTGCATTAGATAAAGTAGATATCGAGGAAGAAATAATTAGATTGGATTCACATGTTCTGGAGTTGAAGAAAATACTATCAAAGAAAGGGCAGAAAGGTATGACAATTGATTTCTACATGCAGGAAATCAACAGGGAGGCTAATACCTTAGCAGCGAAAAGTAAGGATTTTAAACTTTCCGAACTTGCAATTGAAATTAAAACAAATTTAAATCAAATAAGAGAAATTGCAGCTAATATAAGCTAGTTTGTCAGAATCTGGTACAAAATAATTTCCCTAGAATACTTATCCTTAGAAAATGTGTATTCTTTACTATAAGATTTTGATGCTAAATATTGTTTTTTAGATTTAGGTGCAGAAAAACTATATCTATCTTGAAAAGTATTATTGGGACCTGCAAAATACAAGAATTCAAGAATATCTAAATTGTTCTTGCTCATAAAAGAAGATAAGTTTTTAAAAATTTTCTCTGGCTTAGATACAGCTCTTCCAGTAAGCAAAATTTTACTTTTAGAAGCTGTATAGTTCGCATTTTCTAACCTTTCAACTTGAACATTAATGTCTACTTTTCCTAAATCCAGAATCTTAATAGCTTTATTAAGAAATTTACATTTTTTTTGATTTGCCTCTATTAAGCTATATGACTTAATTAATTTTTCTTCTCTAGAAAACAGGTCATAGATAAGAATGGGCATACTAGGGAAACCTGGTCCAGTTCCAAAATCTATAAAATTAATGCCTGATTGGTTTTTAGATTGATCCAAAGCAATAAATTGTTCAAAACCCAAAATTGAGTCAATGAAATGTTTAATTAAAATTGATTCTAGGTCTACAATTGATGTTAGATTATATTTTGTATTTTCTTTGATCAAAAATTCTGAAAAATTAACAAACCTAGTAAAAACCTCATCGTTGGGATTTAGGTTGTTATTTAAAAATTCTTCAATAAATAAATCTTTTATGGAACTAGACATTATTAAATAATTACCTTCTTTGAATCAAAATTAAAACAACTCCCGCTATAATTAATAATGACGCGAATCTAAACATAGATTCAAAACTATACAAATCTGCAATTAATCCATAAAAAAGAGTCATCAGATTAACTCCAATACTAAAAGAAGCATTTAATGCGCCAAATAATCTACCACTTATTGAGTGATCTCTACCTATCATTAATATCGAAGAAAGTATGGGGTAAATTAATGAATACGTTGCTGGGAATAAGATAGAAAAGGCCATTACCCCTATCAAGGAGTTTATTGCTGGTATGAAGAATATAGTTAGCGAAAAAAGTAACAGCATTAGTAAAACTTTTGGAAATAGATTTGATTGTCTTATATATGAAGAAAGGAATATTCTTGAAAGAGATACAATAATAGCATAACCAGCAAAAAAATAGCCTACACTAAGGCCCTTGCCTACTAAGTACAAAGATACAAAATTCATTACTACGCCGAATCCTGAGGCGACCAAAAAGTTTGCAAACAATATGTCAAAAATTTTCTCATCTCTTATGATCTTAAAGAAGCTGGAGACTTTAATTTGTACTTTGCTGTCTGACGGGCTTTCATCTAGATTCATTATCAAAAGAAAAGCTAAAACTGAAAAAATTGAGGAGTAAACAAAAAACTCCTCAAATCCATATGATGTAATTAATTTTTCTGAGAAAAAAGGGCCTAAAAAATAAGAAAAAATTGTAAAGGAGCTAAAAAAGGAAAGCCCATACTGCTTATCTTTATCGTCTAAATTATTTGACGCGATTGCCGAAGAAGCATTGAAGAAAATGGAGAACGCAGCCCCCTGAATAATTCTTAAACAAATAATAACAAAAAAATTATCAAAATAAATGAATGAAAGTGACGAAATAATCATAAGGGATAGAGCTATCAACGACAACAGCTTCTTGCCATATCTATCAATCAATGAGGAACAAAAAGGAGTTAGTAATATCGATGAAATTCCAAATGAAGACATAGTCAACCCGATTAAGGTTTTTGTATATCCAAGATTGTCTAAAAAAAGAGGTAGCAAGAAAAAGCAAGAGAAATTAACAAAGAAAAAACAATTAGAAAAGGTAGCAAGAAGAAAGTTTTTGTTTAGCTTTTTTAAGTACATAATTGTAGATATTAACCTAGCTTTGACAAAAAAGGCCAGCCAGATATAATCAACCAGAATATAGGGCCGTTAGCTCAGTTGGTAGAGCAACTCCCTTTTAAGGAGTGGGTCGCAGGTTCGAATCCTGCACGGCTCATGTCCCCATCGTCTAGCCTGGTCTAGGACACCGCCCTTTCACGGCGAAAACAGGGGTTCAAATCCCCTTGGGGACGATTTTAAAGGAGGGCAAATATATGCCTAATGGAAAAGTTAAATGGTTCAATCCACAAAAAGGTTATGGATTTATAGAACCTGAAGATGGGAGCAAAGATGTCTTTGTTCACATTTCAGCCTTGGAAGCTGCTGGAATTGGAAACCTAAATGAAGGTGACGCAGTTTCATTTGAAGTAGTTTCAGAGAAAGGTAAAGAAAAAGCCAGTGATCTTAAAACTTTATAAAAAATAGATATTTTATTTTCACAAAAATTTAAAAAGACAAAAACAATTAAACTCTAAAATTGTTTTTGTCTTTTTTTGTAAAATTATAGGTCTGATCTAATATCGGTGAGCAAGCTTGGCATAGAGAATAAATCATAAGCAACTCTTGCATCAATATCCTTGTATGTCTCATAGTATAAATTTGAACGTTTACCATTAATCAAAATAACTGCATTATCGCCAAGTCCTTTCCTTATATCTTTCAACTCAACTGGTAGAGCGTTATCATCAAGGGGGTAAAGAATGCTTAGAATCAAACAAGATGCATTAGACAAAGTCGCGGCTTCAACAATATCATTTGAATCAATATTGGCACCTAAGTAAATATTGTTCCATCCAGTAGAAGCAGATAAGCAGGAATTAACTAGACACCCCAGTTCAGCTTTTTGCCCCTTAGGAGTAGCAATTAAAGCTACTGGATTTTCACTATTAAAGCTTTTAAAAGAAGAACGATAATTTTCTAAATAATTTCTTATAACCGCATTTGCGAAACGCTCTTGTGACTTTGTAATCTTTTTATTTTTCCATAGTCTTCCTACGTGCTTTATAAAAGGAATCATAAACTTGTGTATAACAAAAACTGCGCCAATCTCTAATGCCACATCATAAATAGCTTTTTCAAGCTTAGTTATGTTGTAATCTTTGATTGAACTGATGCAAGTATCAAAGAAAGGTCTTGTTAAATTATTTAGTTGTTCTAACTCAGGGTATTGAACCTTGTCCTCAGACTGAAAATTGTTAACAATTTCGCGCAACCCTGTGACATTCAATTCACCGATTTCTTGAAGAGAATAGCCTATTTTTTTTGCCTGAAGCATTAGTTGAAGAAGTTCAAGATCTTTATCTGTAAACCTTCTACTACCCCGTGAAGACCTGTTTATATTTAGGATGGAATATCTTTCTTCCCATTTTCTAATTTGGTCAGGAGTTAAACCAGTAATTTTAGATACAACTCTAATTGGATAATTGTTACCATTCACACTTTTTATAATAAGGTTTTCTCCTTTTTTGTCAATGCTTTTGAGGAATTTGTCCAGATTTATTTCTATTTAAAGAAAAAAAACTGGACAAATCACAGACATATCCTATAATAGTAAAAGAGGTGGTCATATTGAAAAATAATCGTAAATCTTCTAATTCAACTTCAAACTCATTCCTTGCTTCCAAGAATAAATATTTAAGTACTTCTAAAGATAATTCTTTAAGCGAATACGATTCTCTTAATGAGTATTTTTCCAAAGCTTTAATAACTCCTCTTTTATCTAGAAAGGAGGAGAAGATCTTAGCATCGCAATTAAAATCATGTGAAGACCAGATTGTTTCATTTAATAAGAAGCTTACAAAATGTCAGCCTAAAGATGAAAACAAAATAAAGAGTTTTATTAAAGCACTAGAGTTTAAAAGAGATCAATTTTTCCATTCTTTTACCAAAGCAAATCTCAGGCTCGTTGTGAGCATAGCTAAAAAATATTCTAATCGTGGTATTGCGCTTAATGATTTAATTCAAGATGGAAATGTAGGGTTAATGCGTGCAGTAAAAAAATTCGATCACACTAAAGGTTTTAAATTTTCTACTTATGCTGCTTGGTGGATTAATCAGTCAATCTCAAGGAGCATTATGGATCAAGCTAGGTCCATTAAGGTTCCAGTTTATATACTTGAAAAATCTGCTAAAGTTTTTAAAGCAAACAAAGAACTCGAATCTAAGCTGAACAGAAAACCTGAAATTTTCGAAATTGCAGAAGTTGTAGGATTGCCAGTTGAGGCTATAAAACAAATACTTGATTCAGGCTCAGATACTTTATCTTTAGATGCGCCTATATCCAACCAAGATCAAACATGCTTCAAAGATTTTCTAGAGGATGATAACATGCTGCAAGATGAAGTTTCAGATCAGAGATTCCTGAAAGAAAAAATATCTAAAATTCTCCTTTGTCTCGATGAAAGAGAAAGAGAAATAATTAATTTACGGTTTGGTATCGATGACTCACAAATTTTAACATTAGATGAAATTGGTAAGAAATTTAACTTAACAAGGGAGAGGATAAGGCAGATTGAGAAAAAAGCTTTAAAAAAAATTAAAAGGACCTCTGGGGATTTCTTGGGTGGTTTTATTAATTAGGGGGAATAATGACATTTCATATTGAAGATAAACCATCAGACTTAAAAAACTCTTTACTTAAAAAACGCTTGAGTATTTCTAAGTTTTCTGATGATAAAACTAAAAAAATTATTAAAACAAAAAAAATTAGAAGAAATACAAGAAATCTTTTACTATTCTAACAATGCAAAATTTTATTTTTTCTAAAGTTTATGATTCCCCAATCAAAGATGTCTTTGATTGGCATAAAAACATTTTGGCACTAGAGAGAATCACTCCTTCTTGGGACAATATACTTTTCGAGAATCGCTCAACTCAAACCAACAATTTTCTCCAGGATGGTAAGCTTACTTTGATCCAAGAGATTCTCCCTTTCATAAAATTAAAATGGGTTATTAAGCATAGTAAATATATAGAAAATGAATCGTTTTACGATGAAATGCTAAAGGGTCCATTTAAATCCTGGCAGCACAAACACGTATTCGAAGAGCTGAATAGTGCTTCGACTCTTATCAAAGATGAAATTTCTTTTTCTTCTTGGATAAACATTAAGAAATTAAATGAATTTATAGTCAATAAGATTAAAAAATCATTTAATTATAGAAGTATGATTCTGGAACATGATTTAAAAAATAAGATAGAAAACACTAATGAGAACTATGTTTTAATGACGGGGGCAACAGGCGCAATAGGCCAATCCTTAATGTCGTATCTCAACTCATTAGGGTATAAAATCATATTCTTGAAGTATTCGAAAAGCTCAATTAACGCGCCAGTAATAGAAGAATATGTCAATGATTCTGATGATATTCTTACTATCAAGTGGAACCCTTATCATAAAAACACTCTAGAGCTACCTAAAAGTATATCAAAAAAAATCAAGTTCTTAATTAATCTTGCTGGTGAAAATATTCTAGGACTATGGACAAAGAGCAAGAAAAGGAAGATAAGTAACAGTAGAATCCAAAGCACCCGAAGCCTCTATAGATTGGCCGTGAAGAGCAACCTCAATTTTGATTGTTGTATTCATTCCTCCGCTATTGGTTTTTACGGATCTAATCCGGGTATAGATATTGATGAAGGGCACCACACAGGAAAAGGGTTTTTGGCCTTAACGACAAATCTTTGGGAGAAAGAGCAGGATAAGTTTCGAGATTTAACTAAAAGGAATATTCACCTAAGAATTGGAAATGTTCTATCTTATAAAGGAGGCATAATTGGGTCTATAAAGACTCCTTTCAAATTAGGACTTCCGGGATATGTTGGGAATGGGGAAAATTATTTAAACTGGATTTCGTTAGAAGACATTTTAAGAATAATTGGATTCTCGTTTTGCAATAAGACCATTGATGGACCAGTCAATGCTGTTAGCCCTAACCCTATTAAATCCAAATATTTCTTTTCAACTGTAGCTAGGAAGTTTGGTTGGAACTTTACCTTAAAGATTCCAGCAATTTTACCAAAGCTATTTCTAAAAGAATTAGTTGAAGAGCTTGTTCTTGTAGATCAATCCATCAAACCTAAGAAACTGATACATGCAAAATATGAGTTTTTTAACACGGATTTAAATAAAGCATTGGACAATATACTAGGTTCTTAGTTACTTTTAAATAATATGAATATTAATTCAACAAGGAAGGAATATAGCAAATCAAGAGGTTTCACTAAAAGAGACAATAACCCATTTAAAATATTTAAAAATTGGTACAAGCTAGCCCAAAAGGAAGTTTCGGAACCGAATGCTTTTGCTTTATGTACCTCATACAAAAACAAGCCTATATCTAGAATGATGCTGCTAAAGGAGTTTGACGAAAAATTTCTTTTTTTCACTAACAAAAGCAGCAAGAAAGGTAGAGATATTAAAGTAAATAAGTTTGCTAGTATGTTGTTCTGGTGGAAAGAAATAGGTAAGCAAGTTCGAATAGAGGGGAGCCTTGTTGAGTTAAAAATTGATGATGTTAAGAAGTATTTTTATACTAGACCATATGAAAGCCAAATTGGCGCACTAACATCAGATCAAAGTTCAGAGATAGAATCCTACAGTCAGCTAAAGAAAAAGTTCTTTAGCAACAAAAAAAGATTTAAGCATACAAAGGTGCCTTTTCCTGTAAATTGGACAGGATACGAGCTTAATCCTAGCTTGTTTGAATTCTGGCAAGGTGGCCCATATAGGCTGCACGATAGACTAGAGTTTAAAAAAACTAAAAATCTATGGAACAGTAGGATTTTAGCTCCATGAACGAAATAAGATTTAGATTCTTTGTTGATAAAGATTGTAATTGGTTCCAGGATTCAAAGCCTATCACTCATAAAAGAATATATAATTTTAATTACCAAAACTTAAAAAGAGATGAGCAAGGATTATTTTATGTCGAAGAGAATAATTCAAGGGCTTATGTTAATTTTGAGGATAAACCATATATTGTTAAATCCATTGATATATCAGAGGACAATAGAATTTTATTAAACCTTAATGATTTCTCTTGTGAATCATTGAATATTGACACTCTTATTTTTAAAGAGAACATTCCTTATTGCACTGTAAAAAATGGTAAGTATGAAGCGAAATTTTCACGCCCTGCTCTTCACCAAATTGCCAAAGCTATTACTAGTAAAAATGGATCTTACTACATTAACTCTCAAATTATTAAGTATCCATGAACTGAAGCCCATCAATCAACCTAAATATAACCTCATTGGAAACATTGAGTCCTTTGGGGGTCAATTTACAATTTGAGCGAGTGTTTTCAATTAAGTCTTCTTCTAATAGCATGCCAATTACTTTATCATTAAAACTAAAATTCTTTATTTTCCTTGGTTTATCAAAGTCTAAACCAGACGATAACCTAAGCCCCATTATTATAGAGTCTTTGATGTAGTCGTCTAGTGTACATAGGCTACTATCCGAATTAGAAAGATTATTACTTAAAAAAACTTCATAGTCCCTCATAGAGTTCGGGTTAATCCATCTTCTATAAATTTTCATATCAAAATCAATTAAAGAAGAATGAGCACCTGGTCCTATACCTAGATATGAGTCACCCTCCCAATAAAGTAAATTATGTGTTGACTCAAAAGATTCTTTGGAAAAATTTGATATCTCATATTGATTAATTCCAGATTTACTCAGAATTTCTTTTGAAAGTTTTGTCATTTCTAAAAAAGTTTCGTCAGACACTTCTTTAATTTCACCCCTATCCCTTAACATCCAAAAAGGGGTAGATTCTTCAATCGTTAACAAATAAGTTGAAACATGAGAAATATCAAAATTAAGCGCATAAGACAAATCGTCTTCCCAAGAATTTAAAGCTTCATTGCTTACTCCAAAAATAAAATCGAAATTAATATTACTTATTTGAGAATTGGTAATTTTACTGGCAAATTCTATATTAGTTTCTCTAGTTGACTTTCTACCGAGTAATTTAAGCTTCTCATCACTAAAGGACTGCATTCCAACGCTTAACCTATTTATACCCAAATTTGATAGGCTTTTAGTATTATGATATTCAGACTCATAAGGGTTAACTTCTAAAGCTATTTCACATTTATTGCTAACTTTAAACATCTTATAAATTCTACTAATAACTTGTTCGATATAATTTAGCGGCATTAACGAGGGAGTTCCTCCACCAAAATGAATACTCACTAACTCTTTATCCCTAAACAAGTTTAAATTATTCTCCAAATCTTTAAGTAATAGAGAAGTTAAATCATCGTATCTTGCATTCTTTGAGAGATAAACGTTAAAGTTACAGAAAGGACATATTGATTCGCAATAAGGAATATGAACATATATACCAAATTTATTACGCATGATATAATGTAACTATTAAAATGACTCGTTTTACATGCCTTTTTTTCATCATTTATATATTAACAGCTAGTTCTGTATGGTCTATGGACCTGCCTAATCTTACATTAGATAGTGCCCTTCAGATTGCAGAGGAAAATAACTATGAGCTTACTTACTTGAATGATGAGCTAGACGCTAGAGAATCAACTAAAAAACAATATACTGCAAGATTCTTTCCACAAGTTTCAGCTTCTGCTATTTATCCATTTTATGGTCGTAGCTCTGCTATAACTGTCGATCAACTTATTTTTGATTTTGGTAAATTAAGCAAGAGAATAAATGCTGGAAAGTACATGATAAAAGCTCTTTACTATAAAAAGCAAGGTAGAAAGCATGAGATTTTCGTCGAAGTGAGTGAAAAATTTTATAGAATTATAAAAGCAAGAAATCTAATGGAACATTACACTCAAGAAGAGAAAACTTTATTGAAAAAGGTTGAGCAATCAAAAGCATTTCTAGATGCAGGTAGGATTTCTTCTTTAGAACTAGCGGAAGCAAGTATCGCATTAGGAAAGAATGAGTTGAAAATAATTCAAACTAGAGGAAGAATGCAAAAATTAGAAGAGGAGTTTTTCATATTACTTGGAATTGTCAAACCTGAAAATGTCACATACTCTTCCGAGTTAAAATATGAAAAAATAGAATTGGACTCTAGTTTAATAACAGACTCTCATATAAATCAGTTTTATGAAATTAAGGCTTTGGAAATGCAAATCATGTCAACAAAAACAAATATCGCAGCAATATATAGAGACTTTCTTCCGAACCTAGTAGCAAGGGCTGCATATCGTTTTGAAGGTAAAGGTGTTGCAGAGGAAGACAAAGATAATGATCTAATAGGTGGTCTCGGTGCTACGTGGGAAATCTTTAATGGTGGAAAAACATATCACGAAATAAGAAGTCAAAAAGCAAATTTACGTGCTCAAATGACCAAATTAAGGCTAATGAAGCAGACGATAACTTCAAAAATTAAGCTTGCTGTTATAGATGCAGACACATCTTTTTATAAGATTGGAGTATATGATAAAGCATATAAGGCTTCTTCTTCCCATTTTCAATACCTTAAATCTAAGTATAATAATGGTGAGGCTTCAGAAGTTGAACTATTAGAAGCCGAAGATTTATACAAAAAACAGAAGGTAACATATGAGAATGCGATTTATGATTACCTAATTAGAGTTGCAAGGATTGAGAAAGCTACGGGATTTGATTTAAGACAATGAAAAAAAACTCGAATAAAAAGCCAAAATTTAAAGCTAGCCATATTGTTGAAAAATTTTATAAAGTTTTAGAGTTTCTTTTATCAAAACTAGGACCTTTAAAAAGAGAATTTAAAATAATTGTTAACAAATTAAAGCCTTTAACTTTCCGTGCAATAGATTCGACAAAAGATTTTTCAACAAAAAATAAAGATTTTATAGAAAGCTTAAAGCAGAAATTAAGGATAGTTTTAAACTTTATATGGTCAATTAGATATATTGTTGCTATTATTCTAGTTGCATTCCTAGCATGGAATAAATTTACAGGCGATCCTTCTTCTAGCATTAATGAAAAATACAGATTATTAACTACAAAACCGACAATTGGTGAAATAAGTGAATTTGTTAAGACTTCTGGAAAAGTTGTTCCAAAGAAAGAGGCTAAAGTATACTCCAAAATAGACTTACCATTGAAGAAGCTAAATGTTAAATATGGTGATTTGGTTGAAGAAGGACAAGTTCTCCTTGAGATGGATTCAGGAATCTTAAAGACTGAAATTGAAAATAAAATTAGAGAAGTCTCAATATTAGAGACAGCTTTTAATCAAAAAATTCTTAAAACTAAAAATGATAAAGAATTATGGGAAAAAGGTTTTATTCCTAAAGCTGAGTACCAAGAGAGTGCTAACGAGTCAGGAAGAATTAAAATTGATTTAGAACATATAGAACTTTTAGGGAAGGCGAGCTGACGAAGACCCAAAGCGACAGTTGGCAATAAAGCAAGACTTCTCTTAACTTAAAGATCAAGAATTGTACCACAAATATCAGATAATCGAGGCCAGAAAGAAAGGACTAATCCCAGGAGGAGGACATCCAAATCAGTTTCATGAAGCAATGTACAGGTCACGATTGAGGGAGCTTTGCACGGGATGGACTGAGAAAC
>ENA-OREN01003187-OREN01003187.1-marine-metagenome-genome-assembly--contig:-NODE-3187-length-15535-cov-3.430521_pt1 | contig 15535 bp, 16 predicted proteins | sample MGYA00248624_ERZ508555 | MGnify/ENA primary metagenome ERZ508555 (study PRJEB26222, sample SAMN06267773) | marine metagenome | isolation source: Saanich Inlet, British Columbia, Canada | place...
ATGATAACCAGCTCACTTCTCTTGATGTGTCTGACATATCGGGATTGACTAACCTGTATTGCCGAGGTAACCAACTCACTACCCTTGATGTGTCTGCCAATACGGCATTGGAATCCCTGGTGTGCAGTTCTAACCAGCTCACTTCTCTTGATGTGTCTACCAACGTCCTTTTGGAAGAGCTGTTGTGCGGTTCTAACCAACTCACTTCTCTCGATGTGTCTGCCAATACGTTATTGGCCATACTGTATTGCAATGATAATTCACTCAATACTCTTGATGTGACTAACAATGTGAATTTGACTGAGCTGTATTGCTATGATAATTCACTCAATACTCTTGATGTGACTCAAAATACGTTATTGCAAACCCTGCAGTGCTATGATAATTCACTCAATTTTCTTGATGTGTCTGCTTGTCCATTGACTGAGCTGGATTGTCGAAATAATAATATCACCGGCGTAGGCACATCGGTTATCATAACGGCATTTACAAATACCTATAGCGGAAACTTTGAATCAAACCCACAGAACACCACCGTCGCCATTGGGCCCTTCTGTAAAGTGGCGGACGCCAATGCCGTAATATATTTCAATGCAAATTACCTTAATAAAATACCACCCAATGGAACTTATTATTCCTAGATTTAAATATATGAATTTCCTATAAAAACATATATTTAATAATTATATATGAAAGCTGGATTAATGATTTTAGGCATAACCGCATTTCTAGTCGTAAATACATATTACGATGGAAAATATACAAAAATGCTATCTATCAACCAAAAATATTTCAAAATGGCTATGTTTGGCTTTGTTGGATTTTCCCTGTATCTTCTTATTAAGAAAAATCCTGGAGGATCAAAATCAATGCTTCAACACGCAAATACACTAATTAAATATATGCCTGTGGATAAAGATACGGCTGATTTAATCTCTCCAATTTTCGATTTTACAAACGCAAAAAACAGTATGGATTCTCTCGGTGAAAACCAAAACTACGCAGCTTACAATGATACTCCTCAGCATAAACGAATGCTCAATTCGGGTGGCAATACTACTACTCGTTCAGTCAGTGAAACAAAAAAGAAATATGTCGCTGCACAACAAGAGTGGAAATGCAATAATTGCGCGCATCAATTAAACCATACATTTGAAGTGGACCATAAAGTGGATTTAAGATATGGGGGAACAAATCATGTAAGTAATTTAGTAGCTTTATGTAGAAATTGCCATGGAGAAAAAACTATGCAAAACAAACTTGAATAATTAAATGTCAATTAATTATAATAGAATGGATTTAATAACAGGAATTATATCATTAGTAATTTTATTAGGATCATTGAGTAGAATATTAATACCTTTAATTCAAGGAAGACCACAAACATTCGGATTTAGTACAACATTTGCATTTTTTCTTGGATTACTTGGTAGTATTATGTCGCTGGCTAAAGATTGGAGTTGGTGGTGGACAGTACCGTCTGGTTTAGTGGGAATATATGGAATTTTGCAGATTATTACACAAGTTATATCCTCTACTCGGGCAGCCGCATTTTTAAAGAAATTTCTTCCACTCTCAACACTTTTATCAGTAATGTTAATTTTGATTAGTGCTATACCCGGTCTTAAAAAAATATTCGCTCCAAATATATCAACCGGGGTAGCTGGTTCAATTTGGGCAATTTGTGGCATAATGATATTATTTGCATTATTTATTGGTGTGGGATTAGGCAATGTACTTTTAGGTCTTTTTACTGCTTGGGATATTATTTCTAGAAATTGGGTAAGATTAGTGGTAGCAGTATTGAGTATTGCTTATTTCTCTTATTCAACGACACAAATGTACCAATGGTTTACCGGTGCAGCACCAACCAATACTGTTTTATTATGGGTTTTACAATTAGTAACTTTGGGTATAGGAATTATTTTAGCAGCAGCTTTTTTTGCGTCTACTTTAACTAATTTTCCAAATAGTATGGGTTTTATTCGAAGATTCAAACAATTATTTCGCGGTCCCTGGATTAAATCTATCTTAAAAGGATTCTTCGCCGTGGCATTGGTAGCTGGTTTAATTTATGGGTTGGTACAACTAGGTTTAGTACAATTTCCTTATACAGTTGGCAATATTATTACATTAATTATACAGATAATCTGCGTTCTAGCTGTATTATTCGGTGTATTTAGATATATAATAAACAATCCTAGATTGTTAGCGTCCATTAAAAATAATATTTTTATTAGGCTACTCTTTACTATTATTATGGTAATTCCTTGTATGTTGGTATATTTAACACAAGGCGTGGTATCAACAGCAAAAGTAGCATCAGCAACAGCAGGTAAAGGGGCATCGTTCGCAGCAAAAGTACAAGCAGTGTCCCCTCCTAAAATGGTACTAATGGTTTTGGCTGCTGAAATCATCTTGGTGTCATCTTATGTTATTTTACCTATGTTTCGGAAATGGATTTACACATTTACAGCCGGGGGAGGAGAATATAATATAGATACTGATGAAAAAGTTGAAGGTATTCAAAGTGCCATAATGGCAAAACGGAAAAAATTGTATGATGATATTACCGTTGGTACTGCCCCATTAAATAATATTGATTGGGAAAAAGTTTATTCTGAAAAAATGTATTTGACTGATGAAGAAAACACACAAGCATTAACCGCATATTTGACAACTTTAGGATATAAAGACTCATATAGTTTTTTTAGAGATAACAAACTAACAACAGAAGTTTTAGGAAATCCAATTACAATAAAACAAGCCATTAGTTTTATTCAGACTAAAAATCGCGTTGATGGAATTTTAGAAGAAATATTAGAGATTAAAATTTTAAAAAATAAATTAGTTTTAGCACAAAAAGATGAGGACAAGGGTGGTTCTGCCAAATCTACAATATTGAACAATAAACCAATATATATCAATAAAAAAACCATTTTTGTAGTAAATTCAGCAATGGGGTCATATGAAAATTTAAAGGGGGACGAATCTGACCACAACTATAATTATGGATTAAGTTCTTGGATTTTCTTAATGGCACAACCACCAAGTTATGGCGTTGGTTATTCTAAATTTACGAAAGTATTAGATTATGCGGGCAAACCTACTATATGGTATAACCCCGAAATCAACACGTTAAAAATTACGACGAATGCTTATAAAAAAGACAATAGTACACCTTATGAAAAGACAGTTTATAAAACTACAAAATTACCATTGCAGAAATGGAATAATATAGTCATCAATTTTGTTGGCGGAACTTTAGATGTATTTATAAATAAAAAGTTGGTAGCATCGGTATCTAATCTCATTCCTTATATGTCAAATGATGCTATTAATATCGGGGATAATCCGGGAATTAGTGGTGCTGTAGCAAATGTTACATATTTTTCCAGACCAATTAGTCAACAAAAAATTACTTTTTTTTACAATAATTTAGTAAATAAAGATCCCCCAATTGTTTAATATAATTTAAGATAAATTTCTTAGTTTATATTATATTATGAACGCGCACAAAATCGTTATTGGTGTTGTAATTATAGTTTTACTCTATTTACTTTATTTATACTTTTTCGGAAATAGTTCTGCCGTTTTAGTTGGTATACACGATACCTCACAAGAAGTCCAAATTAGCGCTGGTTCTATTGCTCCTGGACCTTCACAGAACTTCACCTACTCGGTCTGGGTTTATGTTAGCAACTGGACTCCAGGAAATGAAAAAATTATATTTCAAAGAGCTTGTGGAACTAGCTACTGTCCAAAAATGGCATTTGACCCAAATATGAATAATGTTACCGTTACTTTAGCAACTTATCCAGCTCAAGCAAATTCCGCCGCCGTTGAAGCCACTTGTCAAATTGAAAATGTACCTCTACAAGCTTGGACAAATCTTATTATGACCCTTAATGGCAATGCTTTAGATTGTTATTTAGATGGAAAATTAGTTCGTACTTGTTTAATGCCAGGTGTTCCAAAACTTTCGGGTGCTGGTTCATTAGTTTTAACACCAAATGGTAAGTCATTCCAAGGTTACACTGGTAATTTCCAATACTTTAACCGTGCTGTAAATCCTCGTGAAGCATATGCTATTTACAAAGAAGGATATGGAGGAAGCAATTGGTTATCCAGCTTATTCAACAAATATAGAATCAAACTTGCCTTTATGAAAGATAATCAAGAAGTGAACAGTTTTGAAATCTAAAATATTTATAATAATATATAGCAATGAGTACGGGATTTTTAACAGGTTTGAATAACAGAGTAAAAAATGCATCGAACGCTACTTTAGGGCAATTTAATAATTCTAGCTTTGTCCGAGGTTCAAAAGATTTTTTATCCTCAAATTCTTTAGTAGCTAAAATTGTTTTTCTTATATTAGTTGTCATCGTTTTTGTATTGCTTATTCGGTGGGGTTCCCAACTTATAACATGGTTTTTAGCACCTTCAAAGAACCCAAAACTAATATCCGGTATGAAACAAGGATATATAGCAAAAGTTGTACCCCAAGATCCAGCCATTACAGGTGCCATGCCTGTAATGAGGTCTAGTAATCAAGGTGATGGTTTAGAATTTACTTATACTGTGTGGCTGTTTATTAATCATCTTCAAAACACGGGTACAAGAAAACATATTTTCCACAAAGGCAGCGCACATACTGGTAGCAGCGATAATGGTAGTTTCCATCCTAATAATGCCCCTGGATTATATATTCATCCCACTAGAAACACATTGATTGTTATTATGAATACTTTCAATAACATTACAGAAGAAGTAGAAGTTAATGATATTCCTATGAACAAATGGATTAATGTGGCAATTAGAGTTGAAGGTAATAAAATGGATGTTTACATTAATGGTACAATTGTATTGCGTCATATCTTCAAGAGTGTTCCAAAACAAAATTACGGAGATGTATACGTAAATATGAATAGTGGATTTAATGGATTGTTATCCGACTTATGGTACCACGATTATGCACTAAGTGGAACACAAATTGAACAAATTGTAGACGCTGGTCCAGATATGACAATGGACGACACAACATCTGTCTTTCCACATTACTTCTCACTCAATTGGTTCTTTGAAAATGATGAAGCACCATCATCGGGTCCAAATGCTGCAACTTGGCCGACTGTAGTTTCCAATTCATAAATAATTTCATTAATTAAATGATATTATTATTATTTAAAGTTTTAAAAATTTATTATTTAATGACAAATGTACCTATATTTGTGATTAATTGTGATGAACAAAGAAAAAAAAGAATGATAGCACGATTTAATAAACTTAATATAATACCAACATTTAATTGTTTTACCGATATATCAGGAATGGAACAGAAATATAATATAACACTTACGATTCATGATAAAGTAATGTTATCACATATGGATTGTATACAAAAATTTTATGATTCGGGTAAGTCTTTAGGAATTATTTGTGAAGATGATATTTATATTCATAAAAATTTTAATGAAGAAATTGAAAAAGTTATAACTTTTATAAATCAAAATAATTATGATATCCTCTTGTTAGGTTATTTACTTAATTATAAACCCCCATACCATTATCATAATTTAATAACTGCGTTTAATAATTATAAAGTATATGATTTTAATGAAGAACTGTGGGGGGCACAAATGTATACTCTAACTAGAAATTATGCAAAATATCTATTAGATAACTTTCCCATTAAATGGAAATTTGATAATCCGAAAAATCCTTGGGCTTCTGATTGGATTATCACAAAAAATGGTAAAAGAGCAATGATTTATCCCATGTTAGCAGTTGAAGAAGGAGACAGAATTTGCGATTCTAATTCCAGTCAGAAAATTTATCATAGAGATTGTAAAAATATTCAATATGATAGTAAAATTTATATTTAACTATTGTCGCAGTGATGGATTAATGCATATGTCTTTAGTAGGAAAGATTTTACCAGACATACATTTATCACTTTCGTTTACTTTAATACAAGATCTAAAAGTACGATCTGTGCCCACATAACACCAACCCTTTTTATTTTTTTCTTGAACGTTACTATCAGTTTTGTCTGGTTCGTGTTGAGGAAAATTATTTAAACCCTTAAAATTTCCTGCATCTATAGATTGTTCTAGTTTTTTATCTCTTGCTTTCCAGGTTTTTGAGGCAACTCCTGTGTCCTTGGCTGCCATTCCTGTTTCTTTGGTGACAATTTTTTTAACATCTTGAATAGACCCTGCCGCAACATCTAATCCTAATGCAGTTCCTTTTTCAGTTAAATTTAATGTTTTCTTAATGCCTTCAGGTATGTATTTACCATAAGACGCCATAAAATTCTTAAAAACATCCGTTCCTTTTGCTAAATATGTAAATACATTAAATCCTAACAATGCTAATATCACAACGATTAAAAATATTTTTACTATTGTCATCATATCCCAACCGTTACTTGTTCCCGCGGGTGTTTTGGGTGCTTTAAATGCAGGCGGTCGTACATCATTCATTTTTACTGGAGTTGTTCCAGAATTTATGTTTTTCACAGTATTTGTTATTTTAGTAACTACGTCGTCCATATACAGATTGTAAATATTAAATTATTTAGAATATATATAGAATGCCTATTATACTACCCAAATGTCCAGATAAATATGAATTAAATAAAACCAAGTGTAGGTGTAAAAAAAAGAAAAAATTAGTTAAGAAAAAAACTATAAAACTAACAAAAAAAACAGTTTCAAAAAAACAACAACTAACTAGAAGATGTCCAAAGGGAACAAGAAAAAACAAAAAAACAGGAGAATGTGAATCGAAAAAAAACATTACTGTTCTTAAAGATACGACACCAAAAGCAATGAAAGAATTAAGACTGACAATTGAAAAACAAGGCAAAAAAAAGAATTCAAAACAACCACATTCTTTTAGCCCAAATGTAAATCAAATTATATCATCATTAAAAAGCATCAGTCCACATAAAGAACTTGGTTTTGCCATGTGCCATGACGACCAAGTGTATATTAAAAAAGACACTCATAAAGGACGATGTTATGGATTAAAAAGTAAAATTGCACAAACTTATATGATTGATAATTTACTCAGTAAAAAACCCGTGGATTGTAATGCGATTATTGCACCAAAACAACTGCAAAGTAATTGTTGGTTTAATGCTTTCTTTATGGTGTATTTTATTAGTGATAAAGGACGCAAATTTTTTAGATATTTGCGTTTAGCTATGATTACAGGAAAATTACCAAATGGAACGCAAATTTCTTCAAAACTTAGAATGCCATTATTGATTATGAATAAATATATTGAAGCGTCGTTGCTTGGTGTACCACCAGACGCAGATCCAAGAATATCGCTAGCAACATTGATGGATACAAATCAAGTTATAAGAAAAATTGCTAGAAATCTTGGAAAGACCAAAAGAACAGATTTAAATATTGTAAAAACAAAAGAAGCGTCAAATCCTTTTCATTTTTATAATGGATTAATAACATATTTAAAATCAAACCCATTGGTATTTACGAAAATAGTAGTCCGCAGTTCGAATAGTAAAAAAAAATTAGCCTCGGGTATTCAAAACTTATTGAATAATGAAAGACATGCTTTGGATTTCTTCATATTAGAAAGATGGAGTGAAGATTTTCCTATTAGAAGTTGGTCTATTCCTAAGAAATTCAAAATTAACTATAAAGGCGAAGAACATACTTATATCTTAGATAGCGCTGTTCTTAGAGATACTCAAAAATCTCATTTTTCAGCTTATATTACATGTAATGGGAAACCATTTGGTTTCGATGGTGAAGGTTTCGCGAGAATGACACCATTCGATTGGAAAAAGAAAATGAATAAAGATACAAAATGGCGTTTTGCCGACCAACACGAAACCTATTTTAATTTTCAAAGAGGATACTATATGTTATTCTACTATAGGATCTAATTTCTCTCCAAAAATAAATAAAACCAGCTTAAAACTGTGTTTATTTATTTATTTAATAATGTGTTGGTTTTGTTGTGATAAAGATTGTTACCAATTACCTCGTTGTAAGGATATACCCATAAAACGTTATTTTTTACCCTTGATTGGAGTATTTGCATTGGCATATCTACAAGAATTCAGAAATTTTGTTTATCTGCCTATGATTATTACTTTTGGATTTTTAATTTTATTCTGGAATTTTCCATGGATAGTATATTATACTGCATCTAAACCTCTATACTACCAAGATTTGTTTATTGATGAAAAAAAATTACCGAATTATGATGTAGATGATAGTATTAAATATAAATTTAAGATGATCTTGGAAATCGTGTTAATTATATCCAATGCGTTATTAACTGGTGCTTTAGCAGACTATTATTTATACAAAACAACTGGTTCAGAAGGATATATGGAAATTTTAGGAGTAACCGGTGGTATTATTAAAATATTCCAGATGATAAATAATTCAATTAGTAGGTTTATGTTGAAAATATTAAAACGATGCGTCCGAAAAGAAAACAGAGATTTGAAAATAAGACAAGTAAAAAATATCGAACGTATCATTCGTTTAAAACGCCACCAAAGTACCGTTTGGAAAGAAATAGAGTTGACTCAACCGACAGAAAATCGTGTTATAACAAGAGAACGTGCAGGTACTTTTTAATATGTGCATATTTATATATGTCAAGTTTTGCTTTACAGACTGACCGAGGAAGTGATGAGAGAAGATTACAAGATAGAATTGCTGGATTACGAGATCAAGAAGCACCTACAGACCGAGAAAATCGACTGAGAGCAGAGCGAGCTCAACGAGCACAACAACTCGCAACAACAGAGGCACGACTTCAAGGTAACACTGCTGCAATTAGAGCCGAAGATGTGGAAAGAAGAAAACAACAAACAAGAGCAACAAAACTTATAGCAAAAATAAATAAAAGTACACACAATCTAACAACTGCATTACCAGAAGGAAGAGGAGGAGGAGGTGAAGTAGGAAAATTAGGTAAACATTATAATAAAGCCATAAAAACAGTGAGCCGTTTTATTAAAGACTATACCGAAAGTAATCCAAATCATAATCCAGACTGGCACACACTTTCAGATAGACGTAAGCGTGAACTAGTTCATTTTCATCAAATCTTATCTTCAAAGGCTCAACATCATATAGCTATTAACAAATTTAATACAGCAAAAAAACACGCGGAAGCAGCAGCACTAGAGTCGGGTGTAGACAATTTTAGACGTAAGATGACTCCCGCTAATCAACAAAATCTAGACGGTTGGATGAATCACTTAGATGTACCCGTAGTAGCTCCTCTAGTATCAGCACCAGTGGTAGCACAAGTTATATCTAGTTCAGCAAAAACCGATACTGGTGGTCGTAAAACGCGAAAACGCAAACGCAAACGCAAGAGAAAGACTAGAAAACGCAAGAAGAAAACGAAACGCAAGCATAAAAAAAGGCACCGCCGTACCAAACGCCGCTAAATAATTTGAAATATATCCAAAGTGTTGTATTTTAATCCCTATTATGTATATATGGCAGGTGGATTATTCGGACGACCTTTTGTGTTCAATGAAAAATGTATCATTTTTTCTTTGATATGCATGGCTTTATTTTTATATAAGCCACATTTTCAAAATCAATACTTATTATATTTGACATTATTTATCATATTTGTTGTTGCGTATGTTGCTATGGCGTGGTATGATTATTATTTTAATTGTGATATTGTACCACTAAAACGAGGAACTCGTTCGTTCACTAGATTATTTAAACCAGATGCTCATGTTCCGGAAAAACAAGAAAAAGACAAAGATACTTCACTTGATAATAAACGAAGATATTTCTTAATTTCTATCATGCATTTAGCATTAATAGCCCCACTATTGGGCTATATTGCCATTTATCGAAAGCAAATAAATCCGATTACTTATCCTATTTTAGGTGTATTGGCACTATTTACTGCGGGTTATCACGGAGGTAAGATTTTAATAAATTCACATTAATAGGGGCCAAAAATTGAGCACCAGGGTTTAATAACCATTCACCATAACACTCTTCGCTACAAAATCCAAACTGCTTTTTGCCTATTTTTGAAATCTTTGCGAAATCTGTAATTTTATCGATGCAAACAAAACACCCTCCACAGGATAATTGATTTTGTAATTTCATATCTAAAATCTCTTCCCTAGAAATTTTATTTTGCGAAATATCTTTTTGTCGAATCCAGCAATAACAATTTTCTATAAAATTTTCCATTTTATTATAATTCTATAATAAAATGTTATTAATAATTAATTTAAATGCATTTTTTAAAAGGTTGGAGGAAAAATAAGAGCGCTGCTGACCCTGCGATACCTTGATAAAATATGTTTCGACGAATGTTGGTTGATTCTTTTTTTATTTTAATTTGTTTGGGTGTTAATGAATCTCTAAAGGGTGTACCGACAGAGCGTGTTCTAATTATATAATACAAGGAAGCTGCACAATAAACCGCCATAGCATAAGCAAGATAGATTGACATTCTACATATATCCATTTATAATAGTCAAATAAAATTATCTACGCCGAGTTTTTTTGCGTTTATCTTTGTGGTTGTGTTTTTTTCGTTTTCTCGTTTTTTTTCTCTTTTTATGCTTATATAAACGCCAAAACAATCCAAAGGACATCTATATAAATATATATAATATAATTATAATTAATAATGAGATTCCCCGAAGATATATTGTGGAAAATCTGGACATATGCTGGTCCCCAATCTTATTTTTTGGATAAGGAATTGATTTCTATTATTGATGCGAAAAAGAAATTATTTATTATGAAACCATTGCGACTTTATTATAAATTATGTAGATGGAAAAAAAAGCATTATTATGATGAATATCACCATATGGAGTCTATCGGTCGCCCTAGCATGTGTATAGAATCAGCTAAACATTTAGATATATCTGGGTGTCCGATAGGAAAAGTTAATGATGACCAAACATTGCAAATTTCTCAACAAGTAGCAGATATCTTGATACCTGTATCTACTATGAGAGAATCTACCAATGGATTTAGATTAACTGTTTTATATTGGACTATTAATTCTGTTTGGACAATTGATACAAGAACAAAATTATATTCTAGATTATGGCCTAGTTGGAGGCAACCGTACCTTGAAACATCTTAATGCATTCGTAAATTTTGGCTGACTCATCCAAAGCAAATGTCCCGCGTCTTTGTGCAACGCCAATAAACCCTACCAATACATTAAGTGCAATATGTTGGTCAGTGATTGCTGCATTCACTAACTTAATTTGTTCTTGTTGGGGTGGCTGCTGTTGTGCAGTGGCTGGGACAGGAGTGGTTTGTTGTGAAGTATTGGATACGACTTGATTTTCAGAACTCATTATGTATGATAATAAATTAACAATTTTAAGTAGTAAATTTATTAATTACAATTTATATAATTTAAAAACTTATTTGGATTAATTACATATGAAAATTTTTGTTATTAATTTGAAATCCGATTTTAAAAAACGTGAAACAATGACAGATATATTAAATAAATATACTTCGGATTATACATTTTTTGAGGCCATTAATGGCAAAGAATTAAAAGATGATGAATATAGAATTAATTTAAATTGGATGAATCCGTATGATAATACACACACTACATACGGTGAAGTGGGATGCGCTTTGTCACATTATTCTTTGTGGAAAAAAATGATAGATGAAAATATTGAACAGGCGTTAATCTTAGAAGATGATGTTGTTATTAAAAATCCTGATTTTATTTCTATCATTGATAACATTCCTACAGATGCTTATGACCTAATTTATCTAGGTAGAAAAAAAATGTCTGGCATTAAAGAAGAACAGGTGCAATTAGAAAGTGCTAAGAATTTATTGGTTAAGCCTACATTTAGTTATTGGACTTGTGCTTATATTTTAACATTATCAGGTGCAAAAAAATTATGTACTACTGACTATTTAAATAACCTTATTGCTGCGGATGAGTATATGCCTTATCTGGCTTGTGTAGGCAACCATATTAATAATGAAGCACAGGATAGATTAGATAAATATTATGGTCATATAAAACAAAATATCGCTGGATTTAATACATATGCATTTGAACCAACTCTTATCCAACCTAATAATCAAGCATTCTCTCAGAGTTCTACATTTCATTCTCCTACATGTAATCAATTTCGACAAGATGTATTATGTATAACTGTAGCAACAGACAATAATGATTGTGTTAAACGATACCGACAATCGTGCTTAAGATATGGATTTAATCCAGTTATTTTAGGTCTTGATACCAAGTGGAATGGTGGTGATATGAGTGCAGGACAGGGTGGAGGTCAAAAAATTAATTTTTTAAAAGCATATCTTAACGATCTTTCTTCTAATAAATTATTAATCTTCACGGATAGTTATGATGTAATATGCAATAATCATTTAAATTTTATGATTGAAACATATAAAATAAATTTTGAAGGAAAAATTGTATTCGGAGCTGAAAATAGTTGTTGGCCAGACAAGAATCTTGCAAATGATTATCCAATAGTCGATGTAGAAAATAAATATTTAAATTCCGGTAATTTTATGGGATGGTCAGATGATATCAAAAAAATTCTAAAATTACCTATTGAAAATAGTGCGGATGATCAATTATACTATACACATCGATTTTTTGAATCATTAAACCAAGACATAGATACACCAATTACATTGGATTATGATAATCAGATGTTCTTTTGTTTAAATGGCGCAACCAATACATATAATCTTAATAAATCTAAAAGTTGTCTTACGGTTAAAAATAAACGACCTACTTTTATTCATGGAAACGGCCCTTCCAGTATTAAACGTGAATTAAACTATATTGGAAGTTATATATGTGGAGGATATAATAGTACTTATGGCTATAAAAATATGAGTAAATTAGAAACTCTTCCAAAAATCTTGATTATTTTTGAAGAATTTGATGACCCACCAGATGTAGTGTTCGAAAAAATTATCAACTTAGATTATCCCAGAGAACTTATTCAGTTTATTTATATTTATGAGGATGCAGCAAATATATTATTATTAAATGCATTTTCAAAAATATCGTTGGTCAAAAAAACGGATATCAGTTTGGTAGATACTGTAGATACTATTTCAAATAATGTAGATTATGTTTTTTATTTGACATCTCGTGCCATTCTAGAAAATAAAGATACTCTTAAAAGATTAGTAGAGGAAAAGAAAGATGTTATTGGTCCGCTTTTAGTGAAACCAGGATATTTATTTTCTAATTTTTGGGGAGATATTAGTAGGAATAATTTTTATAAACGTTCAAAAAATTATTTTGATATTATAAATAATAATGAGCGTGGATGTTGGAACATATCTTATATTTGGGAGGCATTATTGATAAAAGTGGATTTATTTACAAAAAAAATGTTAATGGAAAATATAGAAAAAGGAGAAGGACTTGATATGGCATTTTGCTATAACATGCGAAAGACCAATCGATTTATGTATGTATTAAATACTGAAAAATTTGGATATTATTCTGAAAATAAGCCATTGAATTTAAATAGTTTCGAAACCGATAAAGTAGAATGGGAAAAAAAGTATATAGACAATGGTTTTCGTGAAAATGTTAATATTATTGAGAATGTAGGAATAAATATTCATAAAGTTAAAATATTTACCAAATTATTCTGTGAAGAATTAATTCAAAAAGCAGAAAAGGTAAATAAATGGTCTCAGGGTGGGAATAAACATTATGATAAACGGATTGGTAATATAGAAAATCATCCAACACAAGATATTCATATGAATGCATTAGGATTGGAAAAGATGTGGCAATTTATTGTTGATACATACATTAAACCCCTTATATGGAAAGAATATAAATATGATACAAAAGATATTAATATTAGTTTTATAGTAAAATATTCAATGGACGGTCAAAAAGAACTCAAATCACATCATGACTCCTCCACATATACTATTAATATTTGCTTAAATAATGATTTTGAAGGTGGAGGATGTCATTTTGTTAGACAAAATAAATCTGTCATTAATAAAGATATTGGGTCTGTTGTCATTCATCCAGGACGGCTTACTCATTATCATAAAGGATTGCCTATTTCGTCAGGCGTTCGTTATATTATGGTTTCTTTTATCAATTAAACCACTCATAATAAAACTATGACTATTTTATCATTCCAATTGATCCAATAATACCTTTAAAAATAGGAACAGATGCTAGTTTTCCAACAAGTGTTTTTTTATTAAAGCTTTCTTTCCATTTTATTAGTTCTGCTTCATTAAGTTTACCAACTTTTTCAAAACAAGTTATATACATACTATTACCTCGAGTATATTGACAATATGAAGGGATATCAATCTTATATTTCTCAGAGGTTCCTTTAATCCCAGATAAATTAAATTTTCCCTCTGTCGTCGAATACGAACCTATTTTACAATTCATGTTTGCGTGATGTTGAATAAAATTATAAAAAAATTTTGAAAATCTATTCTGGTTATTAGTAGGTGAAATATAATCATCAAAAAAACATCTATCATATTTATTGCACAAACATAATACATCCTCCCATCTACCTTTTATTAAATTCATTTTAATATGAGGAAATTCATTACGAAATTTTTCAAATCTTTCCCATACTACAGGAGAACATTCAATAACATTGTATTCTGTGATATAAGGAGAAGAACATATTCGTCTTGCAGAATATCCTAAGCCAAAACCAACTTCTAAAACTGACCCATAAATATCTAAATAATCAATACAAGCTTCCATATATGGTTTTTCCCATTCCATCATTATTTGATTTTCATTTTCATCAGTTAATAAATCATTACCACAAATATCTTTTGTATAGCTGAGTATCATAAATATATAAATACTAAATTATATTTTATATATTTTTACGAATTAAACTATTTGCTTTATCCTTCCATGTTGAAGTAACAAGGAATATATACTACATGATCCTCCGGGTTGGCCACCCCCCCAAGAGCCGACAAATTTGCTAAAACTTGAACAAAACAAAAACTATCCACGTCTGGTAAACTGTTCTGACTCCCCGCTCCCCAATCACCACCTGGCAAATAAGAGGGGGTAACCGCGCCAGTCCCAATTCCATAAGGGACTGGCTGGTTCCGAAAGTTCCGCGAAGTTATATTGGGAGTGAAGGCGTTGGTGGCCGGCGGAGCCGAGATGATACCAGTATGACCACCACCTCCACCGCCGCCACCTGTATCTCCTTTTTCTCCTTTATCACCTAGTCCTTTTTGACCCTTTGCACCATTGCTACCATTAGTTCCAGTATCTCCTTTAACTCCACCTAGTCCCTTTTGACCCTTTGCACCATCACTACCATTAGTTCCACCTAGTCCCTTTTGACCCTTTGCACCATCACTACCATTAGTTCCACCTAGTCCTTTTTGACCCTTCGCACCATCACTACCATTAGTTCCACCTAGTCCTTTTTGACCCTTTGCGCCATCACTACCATTTGCTCCAGTATCTCCTTTAACTCCACCTAGTCCTT